>JGI24022J15233_10005649_pt1 | contig 13332 bp, 6 predicted proteins | sample Ectturendosymbi2_FD_15233 | JGI IMG/M metagenome (IMG submission 15233) | reverse complement strand
AACGCCGGAAACAATCAAAATGCCCGAGTCCGAAATGACTGGGGAAGTGCTTCTTTAGTCCAGTCGGTAAGGCATTGCTTTAATTTCGGCCAAAATTTTCCCTGGGAATCATGATAGTTCGATTCCCCGATTCTCTCCCGACCATAAAAGGAATATGAATTACGATCTTTCGCTTGTGATGACTATCACAGTGACTTGTTACTTATCGGCACCATCTAGCAAATGCCATTTATTTACATGTGGCGCCATCTTCAGGCCTCCACACAGTAAACAATACAGTTTCTTTTAACATGCGGTCTACACATCAGTTTAGGGTCTTAATATTTTATTACTCTCAACTGTGCACATGTTGCTAATCTACCTTTGATGTGCCACAAAATTACGTAAGCGTGTACAAATATTGAGATTCGACTCTCCGTCTGGTTATAATCTTGTTTGCACGTCACCACCATCTTGTGGTGGTTTGTACAAAAACTGAGAACCTAGCAACTGGTTTGCCTTCAAAACATTCTAGGACCGCTGAAGCCACGATACTGGCTCGGACATTTTCAGTCATAGCTCGCCTTCCGATAGATCTAGAGAGCTAATCGAGCCCTTCGAAGTTGCGGAGAGACTTCTAGTTTTAAACAATCCCGGACCTTTTGTGTTTAAGCTTTTTTGGCGTGACGTCACGATTGTGTAAGGTCAGGAAATTTTTTGATGGAGTTATCAGGGCCTGAGAAAAAGTTCAAGTGTCAATTTGCTTGTGTATTCTTTTGGAATAAACTAGGCTAAAGCAGGATCGGATCCAGCCAGTAAGTTAAGAGTGGGACGATATCAGGAATGTTTGGTAGTCAAGTCTCATAACGGCTTCTTTACTATAAGAGAAATGTAGTTTTGTGCTTCACAACACTGCTGTGACAAAAATGGACGACAAAATGGCCTTTATTCGCGAATTTTGTTTTCCTTATTGTACAAACTTGTGGTGAATAAAGTTACTTACGTAGATTTTAGGGGGGCAATTGGGACGATTGCCCCCTGGATCCGTCTCTGGGCTAAAGGCCGCATCTTAAGAGCCCGCGATTGGCTGTCTAGCTGAAGTGACTGGCAAATTATGGCCTAAGAACAACGATTAATTAATTAATTATCGTTTTTTAAAGTGGTTTTATCTCCTATCCATTCGAAAGCCCATTTTAATATTCCGCTCATGTGTCGTCATCTTGTCGATCTCCCAAGGTGCTACTACAACGAAAATCATCATTTTTCCGAGTAGGTCTAAATTCTAATGGACATTTGGAACATGACTGAATACTGTCCAAAATTTGGAAAGGCTCTGCAACTTACGAAATGATTAGTTTGCGCACGTGATATCTCGATAATAGATTTATACAATGAGTGGGACATTTTTTGAGATCAGGTTTGTGGTTGACCACTATTTTGGACTATGTCAATGACAGCCTTCTGCAGGCGAAATCAGTGACGGATCAGTTCTTATTTTTGTCTGTTTAAACCGTTTCAGTTACAATATGCCTTTACCTTTTTTGCTTGAGCTTTTAACATCGTTAGATAAAAGTTTCCTCAACAAATTGCCAGATTACGCCTAGCGTCTTGAAGTCGTACGGCAATAAGGTGTGAAAAAGATCAAGAGAATTGTTGCTCTACTAATTGTTTTGGTGAACTTATTACAGGCTTTTGCTAACGGTTGAGTTGAAGCTCCCAATTCGGTATTGCCTGTAAGACTTCAGAAGTAGGGCGCAAGTCATTGCCTTATTCTGATTTTGAGGTTTGAGGTTTATATCAGTGGGGTGTCGATATCGAGGGCAAGAAAACAATCCTGGATCAAAAACGAAATAAATTCCTATCTGCAAGTTCAGATCAAACGTGCTGACGAATATGTTGATTTGCAGCGCGTTTAGGGCTACGGAACTAAACTCACCTCGACATGTTCTACGGAATATCAGCAATTGATGCTCTGCATCATCGCAAATCTACATGAAGCTCGTTTTTGCCACACCAGCTATGTTCACTAAATGGTCACCTGTAAATGCGGATTGACCTGAAAGGAAAAAGCACACAAGTGAACACAAATGACTCTAGCTACGTGCAAAATACGGACCACTCCTGCTGGAAATAGATCAAACGAGTTGACACGGCAAATTGTTAAATAAAAAAAGACACTGTGGACCAGTAAAAATGTTTCTATGAAACGCAAAATTGATTTATGGAGTTATTCTGAAAATGTTAAAAAATATTAAACGGAAAATGAAAGACGCCATAGCAAAAACAAAATGGCTTGCTGGAGCGAGTTTTTACTGCTTCAGCTTACCTTGTTCGTTGATGGTCACAAATCTCTTTTCCGATAAATTCGTTATAAAACTCAACAGAGCGTGATTTTCTCTTTTGTTTCGCCTTTCGACAAGTTTAGGCTTAAAATACATGTGTCTAAAGCCATTTCTGAATAAACTCCTTCAAAATCAAACATCACCACAATCACAACCGGTCACAAGTCAATGATTATGACTCAATAGGTAGTGCATTTTTTCAAATTGTTGTCAACTACATGATATTGACAGGGACGATGAAATACAACAATGCTTTTTTGAAGAAATATTGATCGGTTGGAAACGTTTCAAACCATAGGAAAGGGAAAGTTGCGCAATGATGCACAGCATAGTCCATTTTGGTATTAGCTGGAAATATATTGCATATTCAGCTTCATGATTAGTTTTGGTAAGTTATATTCGAATTCTTTTTATTACTTTATTAAAAATTTCAGGGCACAAATGTATGAGATGAACGAGAGGTTAATAAAAAGTCATTCTCCGTTTCACAAAATTTTATTTGCGTTCTGCTTCGTTACAAGAAAAACGCGGGTTTCAAGCAAACAGCACATAATTCGAACTTGCAAAACTCTACGGATGCAGGAGTTTTTTTCTGGGGTGAAGATGGTGTGTTGAACGATGAAGATGATTAAAAATGTGCAAATACACGGATTTGATACTTACTCCCAATCTTGACCAGTAATTCTGCTGCCTCTGGCGCTGAGCATAGATCTGCTGATTTCTTCTTGCGATGGCCGCACGACGGCGCTGTGCATGGATTTGCTGTTGGTATTGTTGGCTGACTGCGTTTTGCCTTTGCTGAGCCTGAGCTCCAACCATCATTGCCGCTTTCGCTTTTTCCACGTCAATTCCCAGTTCTAACCGAAAAATGTTGATAGAATGTACAAAAAATCATATATCTTCCAAATGGCACTTCGAAAATTATCACGTATCAAAATTCCCAATAGATTTACTCGAACAAGNGTAGCTCTATTATATTTATTTTCAGTTTTGACCACTTTCGTTTTATATGAAAGAGTGAATTAATCGCTCTTTGCTACCTGTGACAGCAAAACATTTAGCCGTTTAAAACACCAGTCATTTGCTAAAAAGCTACCAACGTGAGAATTCTTACTATTTGCCCAGTCTTCCACAGCTTTATGAGCTTTCATCTGACGGACAAAAGCACGTGCGTTTGGTGATTGCGAGAATCTGAAATAAAACAAAAAAGCACATTAGATCTGATCGTGTTTGAACCTCAGTTGCAAAAGGTTGTCACTATGGGTTTTTGAAAATGTGGGCACGAAGACATGCCGTCAAACTTTTTCCTGAAAAATTTTTGTGATCATTGTTGTTTGCCTCTACCCAAAAATCGAAATATATTTATGAAAATTTGCATAATAAATAATTTTTCTAACGTCTTTTTGCTGTTTTTGTATTCTACTTGGTTATTATCATCGCCAATCCAGCCTCCTGTACAAAACTTTTTATTTACAGGAAACGGCTAAGCACTTTTTTGACGTGAGAACAATAAATATTTTCCAGATTGGTACATATTTGAGGCACTGGGATTCCGAAAGACTCGAAAACACCACAAGTAATAAAAATCAGGCTTCAAAATGTTACACAAAAACGGACTGATGTTTTTAGCTGCTGTTTTCGTCGGCCGTATTGTGACGCAACAACAGGTTACTTTGCTTTGTTCGCTGTGCTTACCATTTGTTTCCTTCAGTATTTCTTACTAGAAGAGCTGGTGCTCCAATTAACAGCTTATTTTACTTAAACTTACGAAACAGGCTGTGCTTGGATTTTTCGCTCACCTCTCGAATTCGCCAATTGTCAGCTTGCCGTCTTTGTCCAGGTCCATGCTGGTCCACAGTTGCAAGTCTTCAAGTTCCAGTTCTTTGTTCCCATCCGCGTTCGGGGTTTCTGCACCAGAATCCGAATCTGAGGCTGTCTCCTCTGACGCCCCATTATCTTCTTCTGAGGTCGGAAATATTTAGGAATACAAGGAGATGCGGGCCATTGTGAACGTTCAGAACAGAATCGAAACTATACGGTATTGTTTGCGCCACAGGCGAAAAATTGGTTCGTAAACAATTTAGATCAAGTTCAAGACTAAAGCAGTAATTTTTGATTCGGAATAAAATGTGCGTCTCATGCTTGAAAATATATCGCACTAGGTTGCAATGCAGAGAAGCCTTTATCATATTTTTTTAATTGCATTTCAAACAAAATAATTTTTACTACTAGTCATTCCGGTACTTGCCTTCAAGCAACTATGCGAAATTGCGCAAAGCCGCCGAAGAGATCATAGACTTTTTGTGCCTTCTACAAATTTGTTTACATTTTTTGCAAATAAACAGCTTTGCCAGGCCTTTTTACACCACTGAACACTTGTCACCTTCGTAATATTTATGACGCTAACAATCAGTGACAACGCGCTCCGCGAGCGGATGAATATCATGCGGTGAACGAGGATGAAGTCCAATGATGGCAAAATCTTGATTGCGCGTTTGGAACGAATCAAGAATGTGGCAGAGACAAGCAAACGACCTCAGAAGAAGAGATGAAATAGATAAAAATGATTTAAATTGAAAAGAACAAAAGCAATTTATAAGCAACAATCCTTCATCAAACTACACAGCATCTGCAGGAAAAAATGGATGTTCAGTATCACAGACGATTTTAAAAAAAGTATTTTCCACTTTTTCCCAGTATCTTTTTGTATCCCTGAAGGATCCACAATTGTTTTTGCTACAATGGCAACTGGAGAGGTTGGAGTTTCAGGAAATTTCGGTGCCAGGCACATCACATACGTGTGGTACGTGCTAAAAAGATTAAAAGTGAACTTCGGCTTAATTCAACTGAGTTGCTATTTCCACTTATTCAAATCGCTCTGACATGCTTCTTGGCTGATTTATACGATTTAATCAAATTAGTACACAGCATGATGCTGCGTGCTCCTGAAGCCAAAAACTAACAACTGCCTCTGTATTTTATAATAAGGGTTCGTTGTGACGTTGGACGGCAATGCCGCGCCATCACAAATTGTATTTACTCAAATGTTGCAGCTCCTTTCTGTCAACTGCCTGCTTTTACTATATTAACTAGTTATTTTATATGGTCTTAGGACTTTTGGATTAGGAAGGTAATTCATGTGTCAGTTGTATTCATTCTAGTAGGTTTTGTCATTTTAGTAGGTATTTTGACATCGCTTCTTGCAGGTTTTTTGACACTTTTATTTATTCTAGCAGATTTGGTCTGTTTCACACTGGATGAACTTACTGTAATGTACCCAGGGTGGAATAAAGGTTCCTCTTGGCAATCTGCGCCCTCTGCGTTGTTGCTGGAAAAGAGTTAAACCATTTGCTGATCAAAATGCTGACGTCGCCCGAAAGATAAAGTCGGCACCCAGAAATGCTAATGCCGACTGCCGCTGTCAGCCAACGACGCACATCAGAAGAGGCTCTACCAAGTTTGTGAGGATAACACTCCGGTCAGCAAGTCCTTGCCGCAGGGTGTGCAGTTACAATTGAAAGCGATGTACGGAAGTAACAAGGCAGACTATTGCTATTTTAAACATAAAAGGCAGTCCAGCGAAAGGTAAAAACCGGGTGAAGATGATGTTAGCAGAGAAATACAAAATGTCTGCTTAAAAATGCAACCTTTGTGGAAACAATATTCAGCTATAAAAACATTTAAGTGTTTTACCCTCGCCATGACTTTCAGAACGCGCTGCTGCTGGGCCTTGCCAGCCCAGTATCGAGCAAGGTTTGTTGCGAATCTACTCTAACACATTGATGACGCAACAAGAAAGCCACGTAGGGTGGGAGGGATTGATAAAGATAAAGCACGGATGTCACGAGCGGCGATGATTGCAATGATCACGAATCGCAGGTCGATGACGTCATGACGCGATGAAGACGAAGAAGTGGTTATATGAAAAGAAAACACATGACTGTTAGATTCCGAAAAAAGTGCGACAAATGCCAATGTTTCGTGATCTGCGAGCGTTGAAATTACCGGTGGTCACTTCCACTCCGTCACTGACAAAAAAACAAACAGAAAGAGTTAGTTGGTTTGCCATTGTCGATAAAAACTTGGCTAAAATTTCAAAACTAAAGTTTCTTGTTTTTAATCCTTTGCTTTTAAGACATGTTCACAAAGCAATAGAGGTCGCATTTCAGAAAAGTGCTTTACATAAACATTCGTGCATCCCTTAAGGTTTTAAGGTTATTTGATACGGTCTGTTCATTTTAGGAAAAGCGAGGATAGACCGTGACTATTATAAGATCTTCAATTTCTCAACGTTTTTACAAGGTTAGGTTCTTTGCAAAAAAGAGATGGAATTTTTGTTTGTGTGCAAGCGAACAAATACAAATTCGGTGCATTTCTTGATACATCCATATATGTAACAAACTGCAGAAGCACCACATCATGCAAAAAGTTTTGAAAAGGTCAAAAGAGTTTTTGAAACAGTGAGAGCGAATAGATAGGCATAAAACAACATACCTGAACTTGGTCAAACGCACAATTTGACAGACTTTTATCGACCGGCAACGTGTTTCACAAAACGTAGCAATTCGTTTTATTTATTCGTGAAAACCAGATATTTCAGCAAGAAATAAGTTTTCATAGTTCCCCAATTTTTTATTATAGAATAAAATGAACTTAGCTCTGGCGTTTAGCTTAGCTTTAACAAAGAAATAGGTTACACCTTTGTGATTTCGGAAATGAAGATCTTAACAATTATATCAATGCAATACACTTTTCAGAGTGCATTGGCCATGAAACTAGGGAAAAGTTAGAGGAAACAGCTATATAACATGTAAAATGGCATCTGAATACAAAAATATCAAATGCATCTGGTCAGTTGTTTTCTTAAATGTTCCATCTTTTCTTTCAAACGAAGAAATAAACATTTAGGTCAAACGTTGCTAATTTTCAAAACTGAATAAACTCCAGTATTAGGACAAGGAAATAACTGAAAACTGGAGCGACAGCATATTTGGTAAAAGCAAGATATTAAAAGCAGTATTTTATGTACAAGAACAAGTAAAAATTGCAACGTCAAACTTACGCCTCTCCGTCTTGACCAAATGTGACTTGAGGAAGAAAAAGACCCAAGGCGATCAGTAGGTAGAAAACCTTCATTGTAGATGTTTTACGTTTTAACTTGAACGGAAAAGTAACCAGTTGAAGTACTACTACACCTAACACGATTGCTGCATAAAGATTTAATTAAAACAAAGATTAAGACTCGTACATTTTAAGCTAAGCTACCAAACACTTGAAGCAATTTTGCTCTTTACACAAAGGCACTTTGACTTGTTTCAAAGGTCCAGAATTCTTAATTGCATGTGCGTTATTTGATCAAATGCGATATCTAACTTTATGTCTGAAACGTAGCTAATACCATCTTGCAGCGAGTTTTTCTTTCCTACCTACTTCTACGAAATTTCAGATGTATCTTTCAGGGAGTTAGGGAACAGGTTGTAACAAGCGAAACAGAGGTAATGCCCTGCCTTCCGTTTTTCCCATTTTGTTTTCTAAGAAGTTTTTTTTCTTTTTTAGTCCATTATACACTTTCGAACTTTAATAGAATGTGGGGTCGAAAACAAGTTTGAACGATGGATAAAAAAAAACTTTTCACGCCATCAAGCAAACTCTATGTTATTGAAAAAGTAAAACAGCAGATTAAACAAACGTTGGTTGTTCGCTGGCGCAGTGAAACATTAAAAACCGAACTGTTTGCTGCCACCTGATCGTTGAAAGACAACTGCTTTTCGTCTAGTATAAAATCTAATCGTTAAAATACTTTTTCTGATTCGTTTGTGCGTAGGTCACTGCCAGTAACGAGACGGGCACAGCATTTGAAACAGAACGAGCTCAGTGCGAACATCAGCTCAAAGCCACGAAGTCACCAAGCCGGCAGAATACTTAAGCGCTGTCGTCCGCCAATCAGAGCCTCCCATGCAAGTTGTAGATCGATGTGTCGCAAACGCGCTCGTGATGACGGCATAAAGTGGTCGCTATTGAAGAATCGATTTCATCTTTTCGAGTGCTGACGAATAATTCAAAAAAGGCGTTTTTCTAACAATTTCAAATACGACAGCGTTTCCCGGTCAAGTGCCTTCGAGTGCCGCCGATAGTTTTCAACCTACCACCTGGTGTCCCACTCGGGAGCCACGTCAGCCTCGAGAGGCAGCAAGTCGGGTACATTTGTTTTGGGCGTGGAGGTATGAGCCACGTCTCTTCCGGCAAATTGGTCGCAACGTGTCAGTCAGGTGGCTTCATCACTTTCACTTTCATTTACGTGGTCTTTGCTTGGATTGGCACGAAGTATAGCCATTGAGCATCCGGCTACCACGTGGAAAACTTTGTTTGGGCATTTGAAATTAAACAAGCTGCTATCACTCTGTGAGATGTTATTGTTTCCAATTTTTAACTGGATATCTGCACTAGAAGATTTGATAAGCAACTTCTAAAACTTTAAGAACATACACGCCCTCTTTTTGCTTAGTTTATTATTGTTTTATGTGCCATTGCTTTTAGATAAGCAAAATATTACTGAAAATTTGAAATGTAATATTTTGACTTAAAAAGGAAGCTGTGCCACATGAAAGCCAGGATTTCTGGCCGAAACTTGCCTTGTTTATTTCACTATTTGAAATAGATAACTGACGTTTTTGTAATACTTTGTAATTGTGCTTTGGTAACATGCTACATAATGTCAATGTCTTCACAAAAGTACCAGGTAACTCGCATAGTATAACCAAGTATGACTAGTTAACTCACAGGTTCCCGGCCTGGGATACATGTACCCCTAGGGGTACATTTGCCTATCCGAAGGGGTACATTTAACTTTAGGAATAGAAGAGAAATATATATTTACATATCTTTTATTTCCAAATACTTATACATATATCAGTGAATATTATTTTCAAAAAACGTTATATGCTTATTTTAAAATATAAATATGATTAAACATGATAAAATATTTTGTCATAAAAAGTTTAGGGGTACATGTTCATCTGTCAAAATTCTGAAGGGGTACATGCTTGACTTTCGAAATGCTGAAGGGGCACATGCTCATCTGTCAGAATGTGGAAGTGGTACATGGTCAAAGAAAGCTTGGGAACCCCTGGTTAACTCAATAAAATAAATGTGATCAGGTTGAAGTTAACAGCATAGATGCTGGCATTAAAGTCGCCATTTGAGAAAACGTTGCAGTACAGTCCACACAAACTTGTGACTTCGCACCCCAACGTGTTCAAATGAAATAATTGTGTCTGTACAATGGCGGATCCATCTAGTAAGGTTAGGGGGGCGATTTCAGTAATATTTGGTAGTCAAGGCTCATAGCAACTTCACTACTGTAAGAGAGTTGAAGCATACTTCACAACATTGCTATGACAAAACAGTGTACAACAAAATGACCGTATATCGCGAATGATGTTTTCCGAATTGTGCAAAATCATGGTGAATAAAGTCATTTTCTTAGGTTTTATGGGGGCGATCGCCCCCCCCCTGGATCCCGCCCCTGTGTCTGTAAGTTGTAATACCTTTGTTCTTTTGTGTGTATTTCGCCATATAGCAAACACATTAGCACCACTTCCATCTCAATATCGAAATGTCAAAGAGTTTAATTTGCATACAGTGACAGACCTCCTACTAAGGCAGATGCGTTGCTCATAGCGTTCATTGTCAATCTTTTGCAATTGGTACTGATTTATTATTGGCTACTTGGGTTTCGTCTGGTGCACGGTTGAGACGAGGAACATTGAACTGCTTCATTAGTCACGACAGAGATAAAAAACAGATGCAGCTGGTCAAATAAATTTTGAGCATTTGTCGTAACACCGACATCGACAAAAAGATAGTGCAGTACACTGAAATATACATTGTTCCTTTTTCAGTTGATAGGAAATGGAACTATGCCTCAATGCTTCGGATCTCTCTACTGTTACTTTTGGAAGTCACCAAAGTTATTGTGAGCCTCGTCTAGGGAAAATACTTCTTTGTTATCGGTGTTTTGTTTCTGAAAAGTGATGACGTTTCTGCTTAATTTTTTTTGCAAGTATTTTTTTCTCGTAGCACGGGTATAAGATAATTACTTTCCTTTCGTTTTACGTTTTTTTGCTGCTTTTTTGTCCTTGAAAAATTTTCGTTTGTTGATTTCATTTGCATCTGATCGCTCAAATACCCCCCGCAAAAAAACTTGTTCGCGAATAAAGCCAAGAAATTCATTTAAAAGTTGATGACTATTTTGCAGAGATATATTGTTCAAGAATCCTGAAACAGATAAAGTTTACCGCCAACTATTCGCATACACTTGTTTGCACATCAGCTACACAACTTCGACAAGCTCACAGATTTAGTTGTTTATGGTCGTCATTTCCCATGAAGCCACTAGTCTTATTTAAACCACCAAGTCATACCTCGCTCAAACGCAAGATGCTGGTGTTTTAAATGCACTTCTAAACATTTTGGCCATTTTACAGGTAATCAGTGCATGGAAAGCATTGACAGAGGTGTCATGCCAAGGCCGTCCTAAATGATAACCTGGTGGCAGCAACTCAGTGCTTGAACAATGAAGAAAATGGCATCGTTTTCGCATGGTGAGGATCAGGCCCGTAGCCACCAGGGTTGAGAAAAGCCCGTTTTTTTTAAAAAATCCCAACCCACCTGTTTTTTTGGGTTAAAAAAATCCGTGTTTTCTTGTTTTTTTTGAAAAGAAAGGAGATTTTGTTCTCTTTTCAAACAAAACAGAAAAAAACATTCTGAATTGTTTTTATTCCATCATGCAATATCACTATTTTCAGAATTACACAATAATAACTTGTCATACCTATTATGGCATTCAAAAGTGAGGGTAAAGAAATGTACCCCATCTTTATTTTCGCAATGTGTTGTTGGTCAGTTCACTCGTAAGTGGTAAGGCTTGGCAAGTATGCGACAGCAAACAGAGAAAACCACTCCTGGACAAACTCTGCAGTTTCACGTCAAGTTTATGTGCACGCCTGCTAGCTCAGCATCTATAGAGTGTATTTTTTCAATGTATGATTTGGTATGGTCCAACATCAGAAAAAGTTTAGTAGAGAAGACAGAAAAATTGGTTAAAATATACCGATTGCGCAGAGCTGAAGAACACAACCATTAGAATTTACTCGAACTGTTCGATTATTCTCTCTTTATTTCGTTGTTGTTCGTTTTTGTTTGATTAAAAAAATTTACAGTCAACTGTACAAGTGTCCTGCTTATTTTATTTTTTTCTTCTTAGTAGATTTTTCAAAGGAAAAGTAAAGAGTGGGTTTTTTTTGAGTGGCCTTTTTCAAAAAAAATCCGGGTGTTTTTTTTACGTTGTTTTTTTTACAACAACCCTGGTAGCCACGGAGGACGGTCAGGGGCGATGTCCCTCCAAATTTTTTTGTGCTGTCTTAAATTTTGTTGCGTCCCCCAATTTTTTGAAGCATACAATAAAAACAAAGATCTTGTCCCCCTAAAACCGTAAATCCTGGCTACGGGCCTGGTGAGGATGCAATTCAACTGGAATCAAAGTGGTTAAGCACTTTTTTCTGATCAAAAAGATGATTGTTCTGCATCCAACAAAGCCAGTGTACCATTAAAATGCACATCGTCTAAATAAATTCATTTGGTAATTTCCTACAAGACATATGTATCTCTTGAGACACACGACTACTCGATGAATTGAAATGATGTCGGTTTTGAAAACATAAATGTGTTCACAAATACAAAATATAAATCCGTTATGTCTAATCTTGATGTTGGCGCCCATTCATCGCATGAACAGGAGTGAGCAGCCTGCTGTACTGCGGCAGGATTCATCCGCGCCAGTCTCCAGTTTATTCGGCAAGTTTATTTCCAGGCGAGTTGCCTACACATTCACGTATGTTTTATGCCCATGTGTTTCGGATACTTCTAGTGTTGCACAATGTACATACTACTACTTGTGGTCATTTTCCATCACCAAAACATCAAAAATGATTGTTGATTTGTTGCATTTTCTCAAATGCAATTGGACCAACAAAACACAAGTTTTGCATTGTCAATAATAGAAACTTCTCACGGTAGTTTTCGAAAGCTAAACAGCTAATTCACAGTTAAAATTCATCAGATTTGCAAAGAGTTTTGTTAGGATGTATTTATTACCAAGACTACTGTAGCTCTGTTTTGAATAACTCATTCCGTATTAAGTTTGGAGAGTTCATTTTTGAGGTACTAGGCCTTGAAGGAACACATGCTTTTTGATAAAATGACCCTGTCCATCTAACGAACACCTTACAAATTTAATAGGCTTTGGAATTTTTTAATTTAATGCAGTTGACTGAGTTGTTACCGAAAACCTGCAACGTCACTGCAGCGACAAGTAATTTGCATAAAGTGACATCATCGCATACATTCTTCTGGCTCTTTGTAAGTCTTGCGTGCTTTGTCTGACCAGATCTATGAGCTTTAATGTTACGTCGGGACTTTGAACCGCACGGCATTTAAAAACATACTTGCTTACTTGAAATATCCGCCGTTTATAGTGTTACAAATTTCTGAAGCTTGAAGAAAAACTACGTGAGATGAAAAGCACTCGCTTGCGTGAGAACGAGTGCGCATAATTGCTGCGCAGTGAAGCCTGCTTTATCTGACTGATCATTTGAAGTGACGTTTGAAGTAGCGATTAAGTAAAAGGTTCTTTACATGTTAACACGAGTTTCCTCTCCTTGAGAAGGTTTCAAAAAACACAAAAATGCAAAAACATATCTTTACTGCGCAAAAACTTTCAAAATATTTGCAGGCACATAGCAATAGAAATTGATTTCATAGAAATAGTTGTTACGATTTCAGTAATACCAAGTTGCTTTTATGGCTTCCTGTGAAACTTTTTTGCATGAGATGTCCTGGAATAGAGTCCACGTGTTCTTAATCTTGAGTCCCACGTACACAAAAATATAGTTCTTGTGTACATTGTACTGAGCTATGTACGCGTGTGACCTGAAATAGTTTATTCGTATGA
>JGI24022J15233_10005647_pt1 | contig 13334 bp, 10 predicted proteins | sample Ectturendosymbi2_FD_15233 | JGI IMG/M metagenome (IMG submission 15233) | reverse complement strand
GGGTTGTCCATAGGGTTTTTGATATGTTCAATGTCCTTTTCACTTCGGATAGCAATAACTCTGCTGTCATTGCTTTGTCTGAGAAGAATTCTTCCATACAGCAGTTTACACAATTTTCAGGGACACCTTAACACGATAACCTTCGGGTCTTTCGGTGTCCCTGCCCCACGTTTATTTTTTTGTTGATGTACCTCTGTTTTTAGAATTTTTTATACTGGCGGCTAAAGCTGAATACAATGCAATCAGTTGTGAGCTCGTTGGGTGCCATTTTTTACCAAAAACATAAGAATATTGGTAAATTTTATTTGACTCGACATTGACGCGAGCTTGCAAACCAATTACTCGAAGTGATTCGACAGTTTATGCGACTCGACTCTGACTCAAAAAAATTTTGGATGCCTCTAACTCGAGTTTGACTTGAAAGGTTTGTAACCCTGACTCGACTATGACTAGACAAATATGACTCGGACACGTGACTGGTCATACGTATGTAACGATTTCGCCAAAAAATTTCTACTGAAATGCTGATTGTTTCTAAAAAGTTTATAAAATTTGCAAAGAATGAATTGCTGGCTTATACTTCAAAGACAATGAGAGAAGTCAATATAAATCCAACTGTTAACGTTTTTTGTCTGAGTCAAGTCGCATTTTTCAAAAATGCGCGTAAGGTCAAGTAAAATGTTTCTAAAGGCATGAAAATTAAACTCACACGATTTGAGTTCTGATTGAGTGGATTTAATGGCGCTTCTTGCCACATCCTTAAGAATTAAACGATTTGAATTAGAAATCGGATTGAGATCACATCATAGTGGTCTCAATGTTGGTCATGGGCAAAAACCGTTCCTGTAATGTGCGCTGATGTATAGGTAACCACTTTTGTGCTCTTGTGTCTGTGATATGGACCATTAGTCCGCAATAAAATATTATTAATTCCGCTGATTTAGGCCTGATTTCACGTCTTCATGCTTGAGTAAATAGTAATCGATGTTTGAATGCGTCATCTTTCGTCATTCGTTGACGAAGCCAGTCCAGTTGGCGAGCTTCGTTGCCTAGTACGCAGGCTCGGAGGAGTCGGGATGAAGAAGTCGCAGCGTTTTGGACAAAAGTTCTTGCCCTTCTGCGCTGGCATTGCATGTGGAATATTTATCTCCGCTCTACTTTTTCTTGTTTTTGCGTCTCCTGCAATTTTTGCTCAACTTTTGATCAGCGGTTCTTCAAATCGAAGAGCTAATATCCCTTCAGGAGGAATAGTTGTGGAGGTTGTGGGTGAAGATCTTAAAAAACGTTACGGTGAGTGAAAGTGAACGAAAAGTATGACATTTTGTTTTGTCAGTTATGCGTATGCTAGGCCTATCTGTTCTAGTGATAACTAGTAAACTACTCCAATACGTAAGATTTTAAAACTCTGTCAGATTTTCCAGCCTACTTCAACTTCAAGCCTATTGTAATTTGTAATAACGTCGCAGTGTCACAATCGGTTTCCTCCAGCCATGAACAATTTGACACCCTTTGCTTGACTTTAGAATTTTTGAACTGATTTTACGTTGATGTTTATAGCTCATCAAACCAATGCATGATGTAGCATAAACCAGCTGCATGCATGCATGCATGCATGTATCATTTTAAAAAGTGTTCATCAGCAACTTCATGTTATTCTAAAGTTTGGACTTAAGCAAACCATGCAATTTAGGCATTTTAGGGCTTTTCTCTAGATTATCTCTAGACTATTTTATGCCTTATGTTGGAGACGCTGTGGTGAAAATTGCTTGAAAACTGAAGTTTGCTTAGTATGCATTATGATCATTTTGTGACTTTAAACATAAAAAAGTAGAACATACTGGTAACATAGACTGAAAAGTAAAGTCAAATATGCCTAGTTACATTCTTTTACATTTTGGATGTAAAAAAATAAACATGTTGTTTTTTTGGTTTGAATTGTTTTGACTTAATAAAAGTGGAATTATGATTTTAATGAGATATAGAGAAAGTATATTAATGATTGCTGATGGGTCAAAACAATCCTTATGGAAAGAGTACGCCACGTATTTAATTAATTTAATCTTAATTTTTTAATTTAAAAAATAACACGAAGTCCATAGCACAAGCACATACTGTCTGCATAATGCAGATTGGTAAACAGACAACAGCATTGGAGGCAGAACCACAGGGTTACAGATACTTTTTAACACTGTTGTTTGCTAACCTGTAACACTTGGTACAACACTACTTCCAGAATTGGATGCTGAGTTAAACCCTGATCAAGGCTAGGTACAGTATAAATGCGTTGTGGCATGCACACACCCTCAAATGAATAAGCACTGTAACGTCCAAGGACTCAGTAACAAAGTAAAATTCGGTTGTAGTGTTTAAAGAATAAGGATGATTATAAACAATCTGACTACATCAAAACCTTGGCTGTGGAGGCAGAACTCAAATTTTCGGCTCCAGCTGCAGGCATCAATTTTTTAGCTCCGGCTCCAGAACAATTTGGTCAGTGCAAAACTAAAATCCCTTATATTATGTGTACAACTTACAATTAAAAGCTTCCGGTTTTCTATAGGCTTTAGACCAGGGTGAGGAACCTAATTACTGCCGCAGGCCGCACGAATTGTGCATTATCGCTGGCAGGCCGCAAATTCAATAGATTTTATCCTAAAATTATACCTTTATCAACTATGAGGAAGAGTGACTTCTTTTGAATTACTGCTTAAGTAGCGACTTATCATGCTGCTTCATTTTGACGTGATGTTGTACTCTAACTTAGGTAATGAAAATTCAAGTGTGGGCCATACCAAATGTTCCCACGGGCCATAGGTTCCCCACCCCTACTTTAGAGGAATCACCCGATTGGGCTCTGCTTTTATCTTTTTGAGATAATTCAAACTTGCTCATATCTGTATTCAATTTTAACTTGTCTCCAGAGGTGAAACAAGCAAGGAATCAATCACAAATATTTATTTTTTGTGATTTGTGATTATATTCATTATATTTATTTGTGATTAAATATTTATGATTGATTCCTTACTTGTTGCACCTGTGGAGTGAAGTTAATTGTGTACAACTCGCTTGCCCAACAAACTATGTCTGTTGAACAGAAATCCAATTTTAAGGTTTCGGATCTGGCTCTACCCTCTAAAATTCTTTGGCTCTGGCTCCACAGCCCTGATCAAAACGGGCAACCATACATTTTCAGACATAAACCTGGATTGTAAACAACATTACAGAAGGCTTTCTTAAAAAGATAAAACCTTGCAACATATGTATAAAGCACATAAAATTCAAGCACGTTTTCATACTGTTAATAGCAAAAGTTTAATTTTGGGCCTAGTGCAAATCATACCAGAACTGGTGGCATGATGATGGTTTATATATGTTTGTCAATGGATAAGATCTGTCATATTCTTATGCAAACTACTGGCTTGTCTAAAAACTTTGAATGACTGAAGATGCATTGTCAAGTTTTCAGTAACGTAGCCATTTATTCAGAAACAGCTATGTTCTTCAACAGCTCACAAAAGAATTAAGTGTTTAACTGCTTGTGCTGCCACATGCAGTTGTGGTGTAAGATTTGCTTCTGTAGTTTTTAAGAATATCACTCAATGTGCTCCATATTTTATTCACTTTGAAGCTATTGCTGTTTAGCTTTTTTCAGTTAATACCTTTTGTGCATTCTAAATGATATCTAATAGGCATATTGAAGTAGCAGCTAAACATAAATTCCCAGCTTTGCTGGCATGGATGCATCACAAATGCAAGCAAGTTTTTGTAAATGGACATGTGAAGCAATAATACATGTAACAAAACTTTGTGATGAATAATGTTCATAGAAGAGTCTTGAAACTATGTAGCCTGAATATTTCTGAATTAAATTCTACATATACTTTAGTTGAAAGGTTACCAGTCTTTTTGACATATTGTGGTAAAAAACTTTGAACATTTTGTGTTGTTACAAAAGCTGAGTCTTTTCTCCCCAAAATGTATAACATGGATGGTGCAAATTGAAAAATGAGTATAGTACTGCATTTTTGTGTTTTGAATGAATAGTTTCTCAAACATTTTGTTGTTGAAGCATCACATGTTCATGAGCTTCAATCATGTGCACTTGAATGTTACCTGTTACTTATAGATCCATGTAATTGTGAAGTACATGATTATCAAAGTCTTCAGCCTAGTGATTGATATACACTATTACCTTTCCAACCTTGGTAAAATGTTTTTGTGAGCCTGATCCTTTTTGTATGTCAACACTGCTTAGTGTGCATTATGCTGCTTTCTATGATTTTAAACTTAGGTAGCAATATGGCAGGCATAGTCTAAAGAGTAAAGTCAAACATGACCAGTTTTGTTCTTCTGTTGTCCTGGATGTAAAAGGATAAAACATATTTTCTTGTTTGCTTTCACATTTTTTACAACTTGATGGATTGCTTTGATTCAAGATGCTTTGGTTTTCAGTATTAAAATTGAGTGTGAAATGACTAAGGCCTTTGCACTGCTCAGTCATGACTTTGTCAAAACATGGGTTTCAATTAAGCTGTTGGGTATGTATGTGTTTCTACAAGCTCAAGCTGGTGTTAGGTAAACAATTTACTGTTAGATAGAATTCAGGAATGGCATACTTTTAATGAAGTAATGTTTTGCAAAAGCGTGGTAATCTATTCTTGGAAGGTAATTACTGTTGTATTAAGGGCCCATTGGCTTGACTAAGCAGTTTCATTATCTATGATCTTTCCAACCATTCATTGGACGTGCTAAAAGATTAAAAGGGTTGCATCTTTCCTGCAAGCTTATGCCTGTGTTGAAGTTTAGTTTATCGGTACATCGATAGTACTTGTGTGTGCTTCCTATGTAAGTTTGTTTTTATCAGTGCAGCTATCTTTAAATACAGCCATATTTTTCAGACCTTTTCTGAAAGTTCTTATTCTGTGGAGTTTTGATGAAAACACGTTTTTTTTCTTGACTTTTTAAACATTGGCTGAACCACTGTTCTTTCTATTTTTTTTAATTCTCCAAATGCAGGTATCACATACCTAAGTAGAAAAAGTCTACTGACAAAATCAGTTGTTTGATGTGAACTCATTTTTGCGAACTTATTTTGATATGTCTCAGAAATTAACATGAAATCTGTCTTTAACTTTGGTTTGCTTTCTGTGTCAGTCTTGAATGTTTGTGCTTGTTTTTTTTTTATCTTTACTTGACCTTAGACAAATTAGTGGTGTGTTGATCAAGATGTCATTAATCCTTATGGTTGTCTCAGTTCATTTGGGAAATACCAGTCTTTGCTTTGGGGATTTAGGTTTGTTTTTTTTTGACTGCACCTAATTGTTTTTTAGTAGATACATAGATAAGAGAAATGGGAAAGCAGCACATTTCATGCAAATTTATTATTTTTATTTTACAAATTTGGAAGTGATACTAAGTTTTTAATATTTTTTATAAAGAAGCTAATTTTAATTTGAGCTGATGTGCAGCAATTTATTGTGAGTGACTCTATAAAGTTGACTCAAATGTGTCGTTGTAAGTATTCACTACACATGAAAAGTAATAGTATGGGATCATTAGGATAGATTTTGTGGTATGGTGCTATCCTTAGCTGTGGTTTTGTTGCTGCATAATTGGCATAAAATAGTTTTTCAGGTTTAGTGAAACTAATTTTTTGTTAACGGTTTATTTTCTAGTTTTTGCTTGATGTAGCATCCTCAGTCTGAAATATTATCAAAGTAGAATCTATTTGAAGAAAAGTTTGGGGAGTGAGAGTGAATAGAGTTACGCGAAAACAATTTCCTATAAAAAATACATTGGTTGATTGAACTGTGTCGCTTTTGTGGAGACGAAAGAAACAAAGGTTTCATTTCACCCGCTTTCTACTTCGGATCCGGGGGGTCATGACTGGTCTGCAGCGCCCATCTCCACTTACTTGCGTCATGGGCCACGCCGCTACTATCGCAGTTAATGCTGCACTGGTGGGAAGTCAATGGCAGCACTGCGCGTCAACAGTTACGTTTAGCGAGCACGCGGTTGGGCTTTGAGTTGGACAGCCCAAAGTGCTGTTTTGCAAGTCTTCGATTTGACCTGACCGGGAATTGAACCCGGCCTATCTGCTTCAGAAGCGCATGCTCAGCCCACTGTCCACTTGCTGGTAAAATGTAACTGCTTGTGTCGAATTCAATACCTTTATGTTTCAGTTAACACAGAAGTTATTGAAGGAAAAGCCATCACCGAGCAGATTTCTAACGGTCGAGTTGCCCAAAACAACCTCACCATTCCCGTTGAAGTTAACCCAGAAAGAAAAGCTATTGAAGTAAGCAGCCCGAGATAGTTTGCTACTAAGGAATGTTTTTATTACAGGAAGAGAAAAAATTTACTCCGGGATCATCAACATCTATCTTAGTTCGTGAGAACGTGAGTGTAAGATCTACAAGCAATGCAAAAAACAATTATTTTTTTTTCGCTGAGGCATTTCGGTCATTCCGTCATAATAGTAAACTCGCCGTAACAGTATTCACTAGCCTAGTTTTTCAGACGTTATCACCGAATTGACTTTAAAAAATTCGATCTGTGACCGAAAAAAACAGCAAGTAAGTTTGATTCTCCACAAGGAAGGCAAGCAAGGAAACGATCAGCAATTGTTTTAATAGAGTGCAAAAAATAAGACAATTAATATGACACACTTTACATGAAGATGATAAAATCAACTTAAATAAGCATGCAAAAAATGAATGGTGAAAAAAATGTATAAGCCGCGGCTTACAATCGAATAAATACCATACGTCTCAACAAATTCTTTGCAGCCAACTTACTCCGCTGTACATTAATTATCGTATTTATTCGATTGTAAGCCACGGCTTATAAAGTTTTTTTTTCACCAATGCGTGCTGCTAATAATCAAAGGTAGCTTACAATCAAGGGCGGCTTAATTTTTTTATTTCTTTGCCTTATCGAAGATACAGATGATGCTCTCAGTCTTTCCTTGGCTACGATATTCGACCGAACTCTTTTCACATTCTATTCTCTTCAGCATCACGTGCATATCCATCATAAGAAGGATTGTGATGAACAGGAGGCAGTTGTAGTGGTGAAAGCATCATTACCAGGGTTGCCAATTAAACGCGAAACGTGCTATTACACGAATGTATCTCAGAGGCTCAGGTAACCTGTGTTCGAGTGCGGCTCGACTTACAATCGAATATATACGGTAAAGTGTTTTAAACTGATTCACAAAATAGAAACTCTTCTGTCATGGTCGCAGCATGGACATTGCGGGCATAAACCAGAAGTTGGGAATATTGAGAGATATCTGACAGGGTCGCTACGGAATCTGAAAAAGATGGAAAAAAGTTTGGTCATTTTTCAGTCAGAAAATTATTTTTTTATTACCTGTCAGTGTGGAAAAAAGAAAATAATTTTCCCGACTTGAAAGGTATGGAAATTTATATAAAAAATTGCGTAGGAACCATGATCTGAACTTTCATGCAGTTGAGAGTTGAGTGAAAACAGTGTAGCGTTCAAGACCCCATTGCTTGAAATAATAAACATTCCTGTATGTTGAGGCAGCATTTGAGAATTTTACGAAGTCCAGGGCAGAGGAAAAATCGGAAATTTCGAATTTTGTGGAGGCGGCAAATTTGAAGCGGAGTCACGAAAATGAGATGTTGTTCAACTCTGCAAACCAAGTTCCACGATTTCCAGAACACATGGCTTTCTAAAGATCTCTCGAATCATATGCGGCGTTTTTGCTTTTGCTGTGGCCGCTTGACCAGCGCCGCGTTGCATCCGCGCCATTCACCACGAACGGGAAGTGCGTTAAGAATAGCGCCCTTATGTAAGCGGCGCGAATATGCGACAACAGAGCGATCTCGTCGGGTGATCTCTATTGTTGCTTGGTACCACAGTGTGAAGCTTTGCGCACTTGCCGTTCGGGCTTTGCGATCGCGACGGTTCCAAGGCGGGACGATATTATACAGATAGTTGTGTTCGGGAGCCGAGGAGAAGAATACGACTGGCAAATCACTTCACGCAGTAGGTCAGGAGACATCGACGCATTTATTTGATTGTGCACACGTATATTATGTTATCAATGAAGAAAAGTGTTGTGGAAAGCAATCTTTTGTAAATGTTACAAAGCATTGAAAATCTGCTCAGATTCGATGCCTCGCTAGTCTGGTTTTCAGCCAAATCTGTAAAGCTAAACACGTGAAAGCCCGAAACAAAAGGGATTCCACCGCTTTGAAGACATTTTCCGAGCATCTCACCCCGTCTTGTGCGAGAGCTCCGTAAGAGTCAAAACGACACTTCTTTTATTTTAGAAAATGTATTGCCGTTGAAGAGCTTAATCCACAAAGCTGAAAATTGCCCATTATATGCATTACTGCTCCAATGCAGCGTTTGGAGGCAGTAACCTTGCTAAACCCATTCTAATTGCGATCGGGAAATAAAAAAGCGCTCATTCACATTTTTTAGGGCTAGAGGGATTTGTAGCGCGAAAAATGCATTTTCTATGTCCGTATTTATCAAGTTGGCCTCGCAGTAGCTGTAGGCTAATTTGCCATCCTGGTGTACCTTTCCTGACAGCTGAACCATTTGTGATTAGAGGAATCAGCAATTGGTTCTGCGATCAGTGAGTGCTGGTTTTATTCAACACCGGTGATGCTGCGTTTCGGCCGGTTACGAACTAAAGCAGATCGGTCGTAAAACGCGTCAAACCTCATGTGACTTTTTTAAGCAGTGGCAGTTTCATGATTGTGCAAAACTAAGGAGCGGAAGGACTCTCGTATTTGTAGTTTTACTCCAATTGTGAATTTGATCCTGTCATGCGCGCAACAGTACTTAGAACATTTAATTCTGTGCTTCAACGATCCTCAGCTTGAAACTTCAACTGACGGGTGCATCTGAAATCACCAGATGATCTAAACTTGCCACTGATATAACATCAGCATTACTCATTCAATCCCCGGGCGGCAGCTTTTCTGCGTTTGCGGCATTGTGTTGGGGGGGCACTGAAGTGAAAGAAGGGGGATTTGGAACATGAAACATAGGTTATCATCAAACACATCCATGAAAGTGAAACAAAAGCAATGCGTAGAATGCAAAGAACCTTCTTCGCGTCACATGTTTTTGCTGCGTGGAGGGTTCTTCTGTTCACACTGCACCTGTGTGCGCTGTAATAATAATTGTGACAACCACCCACGACTTTCCGTTGGTTGCGAAACGTTGTTGATGGCCGGACGCCAAGTCTCCCCTTTCTCTGCCACACACTTGCCATCCTGGCGTGGCTGGAGTAGTTGTCGCTTTCTTCCGCAATTTTATTTATTGAGAAAAACGTCCGACTCTCTTGGCCAGAATTCCTGTTGATCTTCGTTGTATATGTTTGTCACATTCTGTAATATTGTGTTGATGCCACTTTTACCTCCTATCTACCTCCACAGTTGCTTCCCCCACCCCTGTACATATTCATGCTTTTCGCCCACTGTTTTTTGTTGTCTTTTTTCTTATTTTACATGACGTTGATTTGATGATTTTTATTACTTTCATTACTTTTTGTAAAACGTCTTTAATTAAAAATTGGTTTGTGCTGGCAGCAGGGCTGTCTGAGAACTTGACCCGTGTGATCTTTCGCCAACCCCTTGTGATTCAACATGCTAGAACACGATTACTAAGCTGCGAAACACGAAATTTCTCATTTTATATTTTTTCATCACCATATCATCAACTAGTGATCTTTGATGTTATTGTATTTCCTCTTGCTGCATTCGTGTTGTTTCGTGATTTGAGTCGCAAAAATGCACGGTTATACCATTGTACCATTATTGTAGCACGGGAACGAGTATTTTTCAAAACCTAAAACTAAATCTTTTAGTTTTTTCATCACAACTATCTGATGACAGCATGTTTGAAGGTTTGGTGCAAAGACAAGCTTGATTGATATATTCATATATTGCCACTTAATCTTCATATAAATTGACTTTCGCATAGAGTTGGAGCCAAACTCACCTTCCTCATCGAGTGGCGTCAAGATGTCATACAGGACGGAAAATCCACTTATTTATAAGAACTGTGATAACGCACGAGTTTCTGTGGCTCACTGTTCGCTTAAACTCGCATGTGTTTTTGCTGTTTGTTCTCAAACAGAATCCAGCATGGGAGATGAGCCTGACCCCTGTGCACATTCCTGGCTTTCTGGCCCAGGAGCTGAAACTGAAGAAGAAGATTTTCGTGGCGATCATCAACCCGTCATCGGTCACTTCACCGATGGTGAACTTGATCGATAAGACTTACAGCCAAGGCGAGTGACAAACGCTGTAGCTGTGACGTAATACTGGCGTCGCGACGAAGGGTTGTTAGGGTATTCGTCCCCCCCATTTGATGGGGATATTCTTGTCCCCGTGTGTTTTCATATGCGACAGTTTGTGAATGGGAAGCGGTGCAGAACCACCCGTCAACGAAGTTTTCTAACCTGTCTCACCACCTTTGCCAACATTAAGAGTTTCTTCAACTAACTCAGTGTCGAGTGGAAGTTCAAACCACTGCTTGTTGCGTAGTGTGCGTGACATCATAAATGGAGTTGTTGCTTGGAGACAAGTGAAAGGCGTGGGAGGACGATTGTGACGTCAACTGTGATGTAAGAAAGTCGACCAAACAAATAAAGTTAATGTTGCTGAAACCACGTTAACGTCTTCCCGCCACCCAAAGTACTTTTTCCCGCGACTGTTCCTTTTCATGTTGTGCTCTCTTGTTTCGCCGACGATAGTTCCGCTGTTTGTTTCGTAATTCGCAACTGCTCTGTGCAGGTTGGATGGCGGAGGGTGATGGGAGTGTCGCGGTCTACTCCCCAATGGGGGTCAATCTCCCTAAATCGAACAATTTCTTGTCATACCATTTGCCAGGTAGGTTGTTTTGCTTACAGCAGAAAAACGCGCTTACCATATTTATTCGATTGTATCTTGTCGTATGGTACAGATGACGCCCAATCTTTCCTTGGCTACGTTTTGTCAACCAAAGCCTCTTTTCGCATTCTATTCTCTTCAGCATCACGTGCATATCCAGGGCTTTTCTAAGGCGTTTCATGAGCCCAAAACGGACCCATAAATTTCCTGTGCGGACCCATAAAATTGGTACTTCCACATTAAATCTGGACAACCACGAAATGTTTTAGCTGAGGTTGAATTGTTGCTTCATTAAAGCCTGATCTGCACTGAGGAGTTGCCAGGAGTAGTCGCGCACGATTCTTTGTTTGTTTAATTGCGCCCAGGAGTTGCCGAGCCGAGCCGTGCACGAGCGCAGAATTACCCGGCGCAACGAAACAAACAAAGGATTACGCCTGGCAACTCCTGGCACGTCCTCGGTGTAGATTGGCCTTAACGTCCGAATCCGTTTCGCCTCACACCAAGTAAGTGCAGTGCAGACAGAAACCTCGCCGATTCATCATAATCATCTCTGAAATCCCCTGCAAAGCAACACTTAATAATTTGACAGCTTTTATGAGATAAACAATTACGTTACGGAGTTTGTTTTTAAGGAAATTGTTAGGTGCCCAGTGTGGACCTGTACGGACCCGATTGTCTCTGATTCTAGGTACCCGATGATAATTTTCTCTGATTCTAGGTACCCGATTTTCAATTCTATGGACACGAATCGGGTCCATAAAACACTGAAAAATTGACGTTACGTAATAATTAATGCTTTGAATGCCACTGAGTCTGGCGCTTTTAGCCAGCCAAGTCTTTTCCACGGTGTCAAAGGTTTTCAGCATGTCAAGCCTTTTTCAGATTTTATACATTTACTTTCTTGTGTGGGTATGTTCAGAAGATAATGTCGCAGCAAAAACATAAAACTAGCCATCCAAGAATAAAGCAGTATTTTTTCAGGAGGCCTAAAAATTTCTTGCTGTAAGCCAAAAAGTGCAAACCCCAGCAGCAGTGAATGCAAAAAAGTTTCTTTCGATTCTGTTGTGCAGGAAGTACAGCATTCAACTGTTATAATCTCAAAAGCATCGTCAGTTTCAGCTAACAGTCAGTCAGCAGCATCTAACGATAAGACTTTTCAATCATGGATTAAGCTGAAACGTTTTGATGAATATGTTCACTCTGCATGCTGACGGAGGCATAATATGTTTGCTATGCTCTAAGCATCCAGCAGTTACCACCGGCCGAGGAAAGAATGGTAGTATTTACGCTTCGGAGCCTGCCAGGCCTCCACGCCCATACAACCTGGATAATCATCTCAGCTCTGATTAACTCCAAAAAGCCAATAGCCGGGAACAAGGTTGCCGCGAGTATGAAGGGCCACAGTACGGTTTAAGGAAAAATTAGCGGGCCGCAAAGAGAACTCCATTGCAATTGAAAGACTCGTCTGCTCTTCTAGTAGACCTAATTTTTGCTGCACGCCTGACGCAATTTTTGATTCTAGGGAAATTTTTAAGTTTTCTATTTGTTTATTTGTTTGCGACTCAAAAAAAGCACTTTCGCAAATTACGAACATGGAGTACATCTTCAGTGCAAAGTCTCTCAAGCGGGGGTAATTGACCGGTTTGCCCTCCCCCCTGGTTGCGGGCCTGGTTACCCTTCAATTATTTCAAAATGCTTCCCTAGGATTTCCGTGGTATTTCCCGTATATTTTCTCATGTTTGGTGCTGTATTGCCTCTTTAAATAAAATCTCTTTTGGAACGTATATTACTTGCAACCTCACAAGACACTGTGGTTTGCTCTCAGTTAGAATTGAACTTTCTGTTTTTTTTCTGACACTTCTCCTTTGACACTTATTTTTTGTTAAATTGCTATACTTAACTAAATATTACTTAATTACTTGCACAATGCACTTCTAATCTTAATCACAGAGTCTATGCTTGCAACAAAGATAAAAAATAAACGCATGCTTTGTGGTCACAGAGTACTGCGGCGTTAGCCTAGCCTAGAGCAGGGGGGACGATTGGGGCGATCTCCCCCTAAAACCTACGAAAGCAACTTCATTCATCATGATTTTGTACAATTCGGAAAATGGCAATCGCGATGTAAGACCATTTTGCCGAGTTGCGAAGTACACGTCATCTCTCTTACAGTAGAGAACCCGTAATGAGACTTGACTGCCAAATATTACTGAAATCGCCCCCCCCCTAAACTTACTGGCTGGATCCGCCCTTAGCCTAGAGGTTAGCTGTTGCAACGTCATCAATTGTAAAAAGATATTCTTACCCCCTAATAGTAACATATTGACCTGCACTTCAATGATGTGTGACTTGCAAGGGTTGTGTGGCTAATACAGGGTGACCCAAAAAGATGTGTACCCATGAAAATTTCAATTGTGACTTTGATTAAAAAGCTATTTATTTCAAATTACAACC
>JGI24022J15233_10005646_pt1 | contig 13337 bp, 6 predicted proteins | sample Ectturendosymbi2_FD_15233 | JGI IMG/M metagenome (IMG submission 15233) | reverse complement strand
CACTTTATGTTCATATTATACAGAAGAATGGGTGGTTAACAAACATTACATCTGCATCCCTGAAAGCATTCTGATAGTCAGATGCCCGCCAGTTAGATTCTTAAAGTTCCGCTAACGCAATTGGCATGTCTGTGCACTGCAGTGACTGCAGCGTGCCATCTGCATGCAGAAAGAACAGCAATATAACATTTGCGTATCCTCCATCACAGGCAGCGCTAAAACGCAAGCAAAAGCTGTAAGCAACAATAACTACGCTCCAAGATAATAACTTCCAAAAAATCTTTTTGTTTTTAAAAAATTCATCATCAGATGTGAAACGTCCACGCGGTATGCGGCACTGGTGCGGTAACCAATCTTTAAAAGTCACACGGGGGATCAGAACGCGGTGAAATTTTCCAAAACCGACATCTCTCGTCGGGACCTAGAGGGAACCTGAGACATTTGAGACGTAGCCGCAACAAAACTAGGAAAACAAGATACGTCTCGCGGTCGTAACCAAACCTCGATACGAGGACCCATCATTGATACAGCATTTTTTCAAGGTTTGGCCTTGGTGACTGCTAAGGCATTTCAAAACACCGCAACTATTCTATTTAAATGCCAAGATTGGTGTAAAGCATTTTTTAGTGTATTTTGGTGGAGATCATAAAGTGAAGTTCTGCCGTATTTTGAGAGACCGCTGCAAAAAGCCGAGAGACCGTTTCGGTCTTCCAAGCATTGTATATAGCCGTATTTACGAATTACATTTCTATGGCTCCACATCGCTTCGGTATTCAGTGGTTATGAAATATTCTTTTATTTCTTTAGCACATTTATCCAGCCAATATTTTCGGTTTTCATTGTCAATGTCCGATGCTGCTTTGTAGCTTGAGATAGCCTTCTGGAACGATTGGCTAGCGTCACTGAAGCGTAGCATCCGTTTGTTCAAGACACCTGAGCAAGTATACCCTTTGCTCGAAAGCCTCCTCACCATGCTGTTCGTCCATTCGTGAGAGGCAATATTCGATTGTGGCGATCGCTTCATTCAGTTAACCAACGGCCGCCTCACACGTGCTAATGTGGTTCAACCCATTCACCAGCAGTTTGCACTTCAAGTCCTTTTTCGCTATTACCACTTTTTCCATTTTCTCTTCAAACTCTTGCATTAAAGGTATCACGAGCCCTTTCACAACCTCCAGCGCGATGTCCTTATTCTGAAGCATTTCCAGTGACGCTACCTTTATGCCTTCAAGACACAAAACCATTCCTCTCATCGAGACTGTGCCTTTCGACTTTTCTGCGAACAAACAAGCAGCCACATAAAACAAAGCGATGGCATGAGAATTTCGTTGGGCATTTCGCATGTCCCACGCGTATTTCCGCAGCTTTTCCGGAGTGATCGTCGTTTTTGTTTTTATGCAATTGCTCAAACGTTGGAGGGCGCTCTTCATTTCAGGCTCGTTGGTAGACTCAAAGCTNGAACTTAAACTCTGCAGCAGATTTTGGACTTCACTGAATTGTTCTTCAGCCTTGAACACACCTGCAAAAGGGTGTGCTCCAACGTTGTTAAATATTTCAAAGCCATGCAAAAATTAAGTGTTGTATCATTGTTTAATGAAAATTTGCAAGAGATGCAAAAACAGTCATGCACTTCAAACAAGAAAGCAGTACTGCAAAAGTCTATTTGCACTTCCAAGCAACTTTTCTTAAAACTGTATCTATCAGTGATAACAGAGACCGCTTTGGGAGATCAATCAAAAAATAAATAATCTCTTTCACACCAGGTAAGCTGAAATGCTGAAACAAAGCATTACTGAAAAAACATGTAAAATGAACGAAACGAGAATTTAAATTTCCGTATCACGTGCAGTTAAGACAACGTTGTAGTCCAAATGTTCAGAAAAACACACACAATGCAGGTAGTTTTGTGCTTTGAATTGCTGACGTTACCATCAAAGAGAATATAATTTGCGGCAGTTTCATCGAATAGGTTTTGTCGTTCATATCTTTGATAATTAATCGTTTGCTCCCAAAGAGGGCAGCTTTATGAGTTGGGGTGTTTGGCTATATCCCCTTTCCTTGGCGTTAGCTCTCGCCATTCCAGGCATAAGTAAATCTTTCATGATATTTTTTAAGTAACTTTTCAAACCTGAATTTTTAAAAAGTTTTCTCATCTTGCGTTTCTTTCGGCGAGAGCTTCTGGAATTCCCATCACCTGAAAAGCGACTCTGCCGCAGATTTTGAACTTCACTGAGTTGTTCTTCAGGCTTGGACACACCTGCAAAATCATATGGTCAAATGTTGTAAAAAATTTGAAGGCTATTCAAAAATCAAGCGTTGTATCATTCACGGACTGTTGGTGCGCGAGCTAGGGCCGATAATAAAGTCAAGGGTCGTGGCTTCTGCGAACCTTAAAGGGTTGCGAGTTTGCAAGAGATCAAAAAATATAGCACAATCGTTTACTTCAAGCAGGGCGGTATTGCAAAAATCTTTCAAAATATTCAAACAGTTTTCCTTAAAACTATTAATATCAGTGATAACGGAGACCGTTATGGGGAAGCCATCGAAATACGAAACCTCTTTTACAGGAGACAAGCTGAAATGCTGAAACAACGCATTTAAGAATGGTTTTGAAACAAACAAATAAAAAAAGTTAAAATTGACGAAGTGACAATTTACGTTTAATATCATGTGTGGTTAGGACAACATTTGTAGCCCAACGATTTCAGGAAACTACAGAAAATACCAAAATCCAGGTAGTTTTGTGCTTTGAATTCTTTACCTTGCCCCCAGGTATATCATTTGCGGCTATTTCATCAAACTAGGTTTTTGGGTTTGTATCATCCAAAAATTGTTTTCTATTGAAGGAGGGAAAGCTTCATGAGTTGATATGTTTGGCCCTCCTCTTTACTTGGCTTTAACTATCACCAATCCGCAATCTTCCGCAAGTGAAACTCCTACAAATCTTTGTTAAGTAACTTTTTCAACCTGAATCTTTAAAACGTTTTCTCATCTTGCGTTTCTTTCGGCGAGAGCTTCTGGAATTCCTTACACCTGAAAAACAAAAAAATTCTTATACAACGGCAATGACAAGCATGGAAAAATTTTGTTGAAAAATATAGGTTGTTCCAAAATTTGGAAAAACTGAACCACATATTTCCAAAGTTAAGAAACAAAATATTTGATTATGAGAGAAGTAAAACCACCACGATAGCACTGCACGGTCTTCTAAACCTTGAATTTTAAGTGTGGTAATATCTAGGGCAACCAAGGTTTTGACCTAAATCCTTAAAATTTTGACTTTATAACTAAAAAATTTTGACTTTATTTTGACTTATCAAACTGTTGCGTTTGCAACTGCAAAATAATTCAACCTTACGTGCTGAGGTTAACTGAGAAGCATATTCATGGAAAATACTTTCGAACTTATAAAGAATTCTGGTTATTTAACCTCAGGCGTGATATACTGATAAGTACATTGATAACAGCAGTAGAATCCAATCTGAGAACATCATAAAGTTCATGCATAATGGAGTAAGCATTTATCAAACCAAGAACTGTAAGACACGTTTGTTGCCTTACCACTCCTATTCTACTAAATATTGCAATCGTCCAGTATTGAGTAAAACAACATTATTACATCAGAAGTCGCAAGAAACCCATCATTATTTCAGAATTGAAACTTCAGTTGCAACAGCATATCAATATCTGTTGTTGTGCCTTTAATAAAATATCGGTAAAGAGTAAACGATCTTCCAAGCCATGGGACCAAAATTGCTTATTACGTAACCAATTCATTACATTTTTTGTTTGCAATTGGAAGATGAGCACAGTTCGCTAGTTAGCATTGACATTGTAACTAGTATTTGAGTTGTGTGTTAAGCTGAGCACTTGATCCTATCGTGAATAACCGCAATTGTGTGCTTGTCCATTTTGTTCCGTTAAGCTACGTTGATAGAATCACTAGTTCGTATCGGATGCAGTTGAGCGTTGCTTACGTGTGACAAGTGGCTGCGCTAATCATCTTCCCTTATTCANGGAATACGAGGCTACGGAGCTGTTGATCCGCGGTATTTGTGAGGAGTCAGAATAGGCGAAAGGTTGTCGCATTGAAAAGGCAATTATTAAAACCGAACAAAGCTGATGAACTTGATTTCATTGACTGTTCATCGCATGCTCATAGGCAAAGACCACTTTTTTCACGAAAAGCTGAAGTGAACCCCGCATTTTGAACGTTTATTTCACGACTTGGAATCACTGCATCGCCAACACAGTCAATGTTTAGTTTTTTCAGAAATTTTGGAAATGTTTCTTGTGATGTTTTTTGCTAGACATATTTGTTTTCACTTGAAATCCTGCAGCACAAAGTGTATTTAGAAATTATTGGAGCTCCGCTTTTTCTACCACAATAACAGCAACCGCCTTCAAAACATATTTGACCGCTTATGATCATAATTTTTCATTGGTTGCAAAATAAGTCAACAAAAATCCAAGTCATTAAATGAAAGCGATGGAAACTACCACCTGTATTATCAGCTCTGCTTGCTTCCTGTCTCCTGTTCTCGGAAACGATGACTTCGTTGCTACTTTGGCCGGTAAACGTTGGATTTGCAGCTGAACACAAATGAAAGAACATTCAACCTGATTGGAAACGCGCTCATTCTAAGCGATATCACAATCGCCTTTTGCTGCTTCGAAAATATATTGAGTAAAAAATTTATTTATTGCCGTTTTCATTAAATCACCACGTTTCACTTGAAAGATTGGGTAAGGAATTCAACTCTTGTTTGTCGTCGGTAATTTAACTGCTGAGGGGCATCGACTCGACAACCTTCCGGTTCCTTCAATGCCCTGGCGTCCCTGCACTGATTTGTGTCTTTTCTAGCTGACTATTAATTATCGCCAAATAAAATCAACTCACGGTTTAAGAGGGAAACAAATGAGGAATATGGTTACTTTGCGCAAATCTAAAACAAACGGATCGTACTTCAACATGTTCTTTCATCACAAGTAACAACAGAACAGCGTTGTTCTTCGCCAAAGGTTTATGCATATTGGCGGGTTGTTTCGTCACAAAAGATCAAATATTGACGTTTCTTTTTCAACAAGCGATTGCAGATCAACGTGCTGTTTCGTCGAGGCAACTAATAAGGTTTTGTTGGATTAGTAAATGTAATTCGTGCCAAAATGCTTCTGACACATTTTACGAGATATGTTTAGCATTGTTGTGGATTACGTCAGGGTAGAATGACAATTTATTAGACCTGCAAAAATGCAAGCACACGTATAAATTTGTCCGTTTTCCGTTCGGAAGTGATTCCATTAGCTGTGATTCTTTCTTTTATTGTTAGTTATTTATCACAACTATTTTTCAGGACTTAGATCGACTTCAGTAACTGTAAAAGGTCACAATAGAAAAACCTTGGCTCGGTTATCAAAGTCAAGTTTTACGTTTCTTTGACTGGAACCAGTTTTGGAATCAAGATATATTTCTTTGACTGGAACCAAGATATCAATGTTTGAGACGTTCACTCACAGAATGCTGCCCCTCACTGTTGGTTCAACTCTAAGAAAACGAAACTGTTGCACACGATTGAACTTTAGTGTGCATTTTCTTGTTTCCATCACAAGGTTTGTTTCCACCAGATTTAGATTCGCTCATACCCAAATGCACATTAATTGCCCTCATTCATGAAAAAGGAATTGTAGGCCATTATGAGCAGCTATTAGCAGCCATTTGCATCCACCCACAGCATCACAATTTTTGCAGAAATGTGAAAGATCCATCTGACAAAAAATGTTGGATGATGTGTGAGTCGATCATGTCGCGTAGGTGCTGTCAGAACGTTTATGAGGCGAAGGTAACACTAAAAACATGAATTGAAAGTTCGTTCACGTCGCAAAATCGTGTCAATCCAAAATAAAAAGAAGTTTAGTAATCGAATAGACACAAGTCATCAATATTTCAACGCACTAGTAGCAAATAAACCTCACCATTAATGTCTTGGCTGACGATATCAGACCCAGCAATCCTTGTGTGATCTCCTGTAGACCCAACATTAACTGATGTTGTTCCTACAGTTAAAAACACTGTTTGTTAACAAAATAGAGAAATGTATTTTTTTGACTATTGTCACAGGGTGAGAACATGTCTTTAATTGCTGCATTCACGCGTTTCATTCCAACCCATTGGTTTGAATTCAGGTTCGTTTCCGAAACAAATACGTAAAATCGGATACAATTACCGATTTTTCGCCATTTAATGATTTTCCCAGCTAGGCATGAATTATGCAACGCCTTTGCTCACCAAATAAGTTTGTACATTTTGAGAAGAAGCTGATGGCTTGGTTTTTAAATGATATCTCAACCGCAGCAAATTCAGATACTTCGACATTTGAACAAAACCACAAATCAAACAAAATGTTCGGGTCAGTTTATAGTACTGTCATCAACTACTTGTTTTTGTGTCTAAAAATCTAAATACATTCTAAAGTTATTACATCACAAAGAATCGAATATCTGCATTTTGTTTCGTCAAAAGCGATCGAAGATCAACGTGTTGTTTCGTCGAGGCAACTAATGTGGTTTTCCTAGATATGTAAAAAGTAATTCCTGGGGCAATGTTTCTGGCGCACTTTGCGAGATATGGTTCGCATCATCGCAGATCACGTCAAGGACGAGGGACGTTTTACTAGATCTGCAAAAACGCAAGAACACCTGCCATTTGAATTGATTCCAATAGCCTTGTTTCTTTATTGAACAAATATTTTTGCAACCATTTTTCACAAAGGTTCACTCAATTTATGCAACCGAAAAGTTTACAATCAACAGAATCTTGGGTGGAAACCCAACAATCAGTTATATCATTCTTTCACCAGTCGTGAACAAAAAGATAAACGGACAGATGCTTTGACGTTTGAGAACGTCTTTCACAGATTGCTCCCGCACACTTTTGACTCAAATCTCAAGGTCAAGAAAGAAAACTAACGGTTGAACTTTCGATCACATCGTTCTTTCTATCATTTTCACGAAATTTACATTCGCTCTAATCCAAATGTGACTGAACTCATTCTGGCGAATAGACTTAAGACTTTATCATTTTCATGTTCTTTTATTTTGCAAAAAGAAGAAATCAAGGGCTCTCAGCAACATTACACATCCACCAAAAGTAGCACACTATTAGCTATAATATGAAAGGTCTGTCTGAAGAAGAAATATTTGTTGATGAGATAATAATCAACCATGTCACGTGGATGCAGTCAGAGTGAGGCAAAGATCTCATCTGCCTTTCTACAAAAAGAGAGGGATCAGGTGCGACACAAATGAAAACAAGTCAGACTGAAATAACAATATTGTAAACCTTGATAGCAAGGTTTCGCTGTTCAACGTGCGGTTTCGTCGAGGCAATTCTGATCAGGTTTTCTTAGATATGTAAAACACATTTCGTGGGACATTGTTTCTGGCGCACTTTTGGAGACATGGTTACATTATCGCAGATCACTTCAAGGACGAAGTTAAAGTTACTAGATGAACGAAAACGTAAGAACTCCCAGGAATTCGTCCGTTTCCCCAGTTGAATTGATTCCANCAGCCTTGTTTCTTTAATGTACAAGTATTTTACAAACATTTTTCAGAAAGATTCTATCAATTTTTTCAACAGAAATACGGAATACTTTGGACTTCGTCACTTTTTTATGTGTTTTATTTAGCAGAAAAAAGGAATCAAGCTCGCAGAAGTCTTACACATCCACCCAAAGCATCGTAATTTTTGTAAAAGTGTGGAAGGCTTGTCTGAACAAGAAACGGTTGATGAGTTAATAGATCATGTCACGTGAATGCTGTCCGAGTATTCATGAAGCAAATACGTTAACGTAAACAGATCAAACTTCCATAACACGCGGCGTCATACCTTGATGGCAAGGTTCGCCAGTCGCACTTGTTCTTTGCTGGACATGAGATATTTGCTTCTTGCCCTGATCGACGACGACGGAGTTTGACGCTGAAACAAAACTTGCAGCAAAATCAGCTTCAGAAATGAAAAAACGTTTTTCCACACCGCAACTTTTACAAAACATATGTATTCAATGTTCGTCAATTTGGCAAAATCATCTCCAACGTAAACTAACCGACATAAGTTACCATTATTTCATAGCACCTGTAGCAAGCCAACCTCACCATTGATGTCTTGGCTGACGATATCAGACCCGGCAATTCTTGAATTATCTCCTGTAGACCCAACACTAACTTCTGTTCTTCCTTCAGATAAAAACAATGCTTGTTAACCACAAACAGGATGCATTTTTGCGTTTTTCAACTCCAGGAAAGATCATTTCCAAAATGGCCGCAGTCACGCTATTTATTCCAACCCGTCGGTTTCAATTCAGGTTCTGTTTCGAACAAAAATTCGTAAAATCGGATAAAATCAGCGATTCTTTCACGTTTTATTCAATGGGGCATCTGAATAGAAACAAAGCAACGCCTAATGCTGGCACGTAGCCAGGTTCTAAAAGTTTGGGGAGGCAAAATACACTTTAGGGGGATAAAAGTTTTGTTTTAATCATACGTTTACAACACACGTTTCTGGGTTCAACAAAATTTGAGGGGGAACAAAAAAGATCGGTGGGGCTCTGCCCGCGAATGCACCACAGTGACTACGGAACCTGGCCTGATGCGCATTGATAAATAATCAGTTAACGCACTGCATGTTCACAAAAGGACCATGTTTTAATGTTTTAATTAAATCTCATGTGCTGCAAGTTCAAATGCTGTGATATTTGAACAAACGTAAAAACAAAGAAACTATCAATGTACTTTGTCGTGTTTTTATCTAATATTTTTTCTGTTCAAATATCTAAAAATTGCCTGAGGTTGTTTCGCCACAGAGGATCGCATATCTGCGTTTTGTTTCGTAACAAGCAATCACAGATCAGCGCACGGTTTCGTCGAGGCAACTAATCAGGTTTTGTTGGATAAGTGAACAGAAATTTTTTGCGACAATACTTGTAGCGCACTTTACGAGACATGGTTCGAATTGGCGTAAATCAAGTCAGGGACGAACGCCAATTTACTAGTTCTGCAAAAACGCAGGAACACCTATGAAGTCGTCCATCTCCCACATAAATTGATTCTAATAGCCTTGTTTCTTCAATGAGCAAATGTTTTTACAACTATTTTTTCAGAAATAATTCACTCACGTTATGCAACCGAAAAGGTTACAATTAAAAAACAATTGGCTGGAATACCAACATTAAGTTCTACGATTCCTTCACCATTCTTGAACAAACAATTAAATGGGAAGGTGTATTTGAGAGATTCATTCACAGACTGCTGTCATACACTTTTAACTCACATCCTGACATAGCGAAACTAACGAGCGATTGAAATTTCGGGTTCATTTTCCTGTTCCCATCGTTCTTTCTGTGATTTACATTGGATTTAGATTCGCTCTTACCCTCATTCTTGCGAAGGGAATATTCAAGACTTTATGAATCATTTTCACGTTCTTTATTTAGAAAAAAGGATTCAACGGCTTCAATATCCTTGTTCATCCAAGGAAAGCATCACATTTTCAGCAAAAATATGAAAGGTTTAGTTGAACAAAAAATGTTTGGTGATCGATCATGTAAGGTGGACACTGTCCGAGTATTTATGAGGCAAATATCTCTTCTACCTTTCTAGATTAACTGCGACGCAAAGGCCAATAAATAAAACTTTCATAACACGCGGTTTTGTACCTTGGTGGCAAGTTTCGCCAGTCGCAGTGTTTCTCTGCTGGACAAGAGATATTTGCTTCTTGCTCTGATCGACGACGACGGAGTTTGACGCTGAAATAAAACGTGCAGCAACACAAGCTCCAAAAATGATACAATCGTTTTGCACACTGGAACTCACACGGAAAATATACATTCAAAGTATGGCAATATTGCAAAAGCATATAGAATGCAAATTCAAAAAAGTCTACAAATCGATTTGACAAAAGTGATCACTAAGGAGTTTTAAGTCGGACCGAGCTCTTCGGTTCGGGCCGGGCTCGGGATTAAGTTTGTCAAAATGTTTCGGACCGATTTCGGGCCTACATACAAAACTCTTTTATAACATTCAGAGTAACGATTTTTTTTCTTTCATGATGTACATTTTTTGTGCTCACCACGGTGACGTCTGTGAGTGAGGTGATTGTGATTTTTCTTAAACCAATTCTATTTGCAAACACAGCTGCATTTTTTGTTATCTGCTCGGATTAGCCTCACACTCTTGAGAAGGTGACAACGGTGAGGAAATCAGCACGCGATAGAGTTGCGTCGAAAAATCAATCACTTACGCGATTCTTGGCTTGTTTCAAGAAACAATGGCCTACAAACAGGCTTTACATGCCTATAGCGCTGTTCAAGATAGTTTCTTTTATGCCTATAGCGCCATCGTGGATAGTTCCGTGATAGTTTCTTTTTTCTTGAGAAACATTACATTCCGCAGTATTGTCGTTGACTAACAAACTAAGTTTGTGCTTGCTTAACTTATGTTTTGGTCAAGGGGATGCTACTTTAGGTATGATAAAACCGTGTACCTGAGGCTATACCCTTACACTACATTTTTCGATACTCGCAGTTCCTAATATCATGACTCAGTCGGTAAATTTGGCTTTCAGGCCTAAATCGGGCTTCATAAGTAAACGTCGGGCCGGATTTGGGCTTGTGATTTTGGGCTCGGGCCGGGATTGGGATTCAAAATGAGGCCCGTTTGGAACTCTGGATCACTATTTCATATCACTCGTACTAAACAAACCTCACCATTGATGTCTTGGCTGATGATATCAGACCCAGCACTCCTTGGATGATCTCCTGTGGATTCAACATTAACTGAAGTTGTACCTTCAAACAAGAACAATGTTTGTTGACAATAAGCAATAACGTCCTTGTGCGCCTTTCTACATCAGGAAAAAATATTTCATGAAAGGTTGCACTCAGGCAATTCCTTCCAACCCGTTGGTTTCAATTCAGGTTATTTGTCGAACAAAAATGTGCAAAATCGGATAAAATCGGTGATTGTTTCACCTTTTATTCAATGGCGCGTCTAAACACGACGCCTGATGAACTATGCTGATTAAATTAGTTTTTATATGTAGAGACAAGGCGGATATACTAATTTTTAAATGAAATCTTATTAGCGGTAAGTTCAGAACTTGCTATATTTGAACAAACACAAAAATCAAAGANAACATCAAGGTCGTTTCTATCTTGTTATCACAAGATATAATCGTTGTTATCCAAAAATCTAAAAACACCCTAAATCTTGCAAGTCCTCTACCTATAATGCACTCAATCCAGAAAAGTGACGCAGTTCCGTTCAGCAGCTAAATTGTTAAGAGAAACTCGATCTCACGTAACTCTACGCATCATCAGTCTTAAAAATCTTTAAGCAGTCGCTTACGGGTGAAATTCTGACGGAAGAAGACTGGCAGGGAAAAGAAGCAAAGTCAAGACTAGAATGAATACGTCAAAACAAGCTGCGGGACGACAATGTGGAAAATCGGCTGTTCCCAAATAATTGCTTCAGTTACAATCGAAAAACTACAGCAACGGAATCACCATCGCCAACATCAGTAAAACAGACTTTTAGTCCCCTACATCGTTTCAAACAAACAGTGATTAAATAAAGAGAAGCCAGGGAAACAAAATCTGTTTCTCACTTCTTATTTCATCATATAGTGCCCATTTAAAAATCTGAGTATACGTGTCACGCTGAAGTGCTGCCTTGTGTTTTTCCACATAGACGAAAGAAAGTATTGTAATAAACCATAATTCAGTAGATCTTTCTTGGCGCTGACTTTGCAAGTATCAAGGGTCAGCAAAGACGACTGCCGCCAAGAAAACACTAAAACTGTAATTCCGAAGATTATCAATCGGAATGGAATTTACATTGGAATCCCATGTGATGTTACAGTGGACTTGAAAATTGACCATGTCTCTTCGTAAGTAATTTAAAATCATATAGCAGGAATTTTGTGAAGTTCACAGCACAGAATGTATTAGGCGTAGAGACTCAGTGTCATGGGCTTGTGATGCGAGACGCAAAATAAGATGTAGTGATTTTTGTGCCTAACATCAACAATCATCATTTCTTTCTGTTGTGTTTCATAAAAATTCATTAAACGTTCATCGCATACTTATAGAAAAACACCACTCTTTGCTGGAAAAGCTGAAGCGAATCCCGCCTTTGAAGTTTGACTTTACGAATTGGAATAAGCGTAGGGCAAAAATAGCAAACGTTCAGTTGTTTTTAGAAAGTTTGCAAACACTTTTTTTAATGTCGTTTGCTAGACGTGTTTGTTTTCACTTAGAACCTGCATGAAAAACTGCATTTCGAATCTACATGATATCCGCTTTTATAACCATAGCTGCAGCACATGTACGTCAACGATTTGTTGTTGCCTTCATCATGATTTTTCCGTGATTGCAAAACAATTCAAACAAAAATGCCAAACAAACACAGCAGTAACTGTTACCTGTATTATCAGCTCTGCTTGCTTCCTGTCTCCTATTTTCGGAAACGATGGCTTCGTTGCTACTAGTCAATAAACGTCGGACTTACATCTGAACAGAAGTATACGAACGTTAAACTTGTTTTTAAATGCGCTCATTCTAAGCGATGCGACCATAATTTTTAATTGCTTTGAAATATGTTCGGTAGCAAACATATTTATTAACGTTTCCGTTGAAATATCACGTTTCACTTTAACGATCAAGGAATTAGTACAACAAAACAAAATTCCGGCATTTGATTTTTGCTTGCAATCTGCCACAGTTTTTGAGGTTAATAAATGTGGAATATATGTACCTCACGCAAATCTCAAAAAAAGGTACTGTACATCAGTATGTTGTTACATCACAAGGGACCATAGACCAGCGTTATTCTTCGTCACAGGGTGCTTCTTTATCTGTGTGTTGTTTCGTCACACAGAATCAAATACAAGGTGACACAAAAAATGGTCATCACCAAAAATCGAATAACTTCCAAAATTTTACTTAGATTGACACAAAACTTCAGATACATTAGGTCAAGCCTGTGTAGCAGACATCTACAAAGTTTCAAGTCTGTGCTACAAAAACTCTTTGTTTCACTGGCGCTCACAAAATGTGCTCCAAATGAGCTCCCGGTGCTGCAGACACATTTGGATCCGGCGGGCAAAGTTCTCGATGACCCTCCGCATTCCTCCCTTGGGATCGCTCTTATTGCTGCTGTGATTACTGCCTTCAGGTCAGGGATAGTCTGGGAGTTGTTGCCATACACCCTGTCCTTAAGGTATCCCCACATATAAAAATCTGGGGGGTTCAAGTCCGGTGAATGCGGCGACCACTGCGGGT
>JGI24022J15233_10005645_pt1 | contig 13338 bp, 12 predicted proteins | sample Ectturendosymbi2_FD_15233 | JGI IMG/M metagenome (IMG submission 15233) | reverse complement strand
ATCATCATTGTGGTATCATTTAAAATCCTGGATTTGTGCCCAATCGCTTTGTTTCAACAATTGTGAAACACCCTGTACATGCCTTGCAGTAGCCTAGCTTTTGTCTGGATTACCGAAACAGAACACCACGTTTTTCTTCAGACAGGATACCATATTTTCCTCCAACACGCTTCAGCGCTATATATGCATGCAGATTTAGATATATATGTGCAGAGACAGCGAAATGCGTGCAGAGATAGCTAAATGTGCTCAGAGATACCTATCTCTGCGCAGAGATAGGTAAAAAGCGTGCAGAGAGAGCTATCTCTGTACAGAGATAGCTAAACGCGCACAGAGATAGCTAAATGCACGCAGAGATAGCCAAGTATGCTTAGCGATTGTTATCTCTGCGCAGAGAAATATAATATGTTTACAAAAGGCGCCCCAACGCGGCCATGTATAACGTGCCTTCTCAAAGTGTTCATTATCGCTACCAAGTATATCGAAAACAAGGAAGAAACAAATGTAGCGGTGAGAGTGGGACTGAACATTGCGAAAGATGTGAAAATTGCCAACTGTAAGAATATGTTAATCTGGCCTAAGCTAAAATTGTGGTCCCAGTAAATCAACCGTTTGTTTTTTGCCAACTTGCTTCACCTGGTATAATCGATGGATGAAGTTGTTGAACATGTTGAACGTTCTACCGACGGCGGTCGAAGTATATGCCTGGTATTACTTGCATTTTCTGCACGTTGAAGCTATTTGAATTAGATGATAGGACTGACGAAGCGTAGTGATACGTGAAATCGAATTCCTGTTAAAAAGTTGCAGTTGATTCCTTGCTTGTTTCATGTGCGGAGTGAAGTTATTTGAATACAGATATGTGCAAGTTTGAATCATCGCAAAAAATGAAAGCAGAAACCAGTCGGCTCTTTTGTCGAAAGCCTACAGAAAACCTAAAGCTTTCATTTGCCTCTGTAGAAGGTTCGTGAATGTCACCAAGCACCTTCCTTACCCTCTCGGAATAACATAATCATCATGCGATGATTGCTTGACAAAATTATTAGTGAGCAATATGAAACTTTTTCAGCTTAAATGTCAACCAGCCGCAAGCACTTGAGCGCTTTACCAACAGTTCAAAATATTGCATGGATTCTTTACGTGGAGCTGGCGTGTCCATAAAGCGAGTTATTCCCTGCAATAGTTTTGCTTAAACGATTTGATCTTATGCAGCTTGGCTTATATTCAACAGCAATTGCAAATGCTTGAGACTTGTTACAAGCTTTCTCACAGTTATCCGAATGGTCCCTGCTTTCAGGACCTTGTCTTTGTTCGGGCTTGTGTATGCAGGCTGTATTGTATTAAGTAACGTCTTCACTCCCACCCGCAAGGCGCTTGAATTTAAACATGCATCGCAGTAACATGGAATGCACAAATACATCAAGGAAGACAAGGATACATACACGGCGGTAATAGAGAGTATACGCTTGATGGTGCAAATACATTTACTTTGATGAAGCACAAGCTTTTGAAACATACGCATGAATCACGTCATCATGCTTATTATAATGTAGTACTGCGATAACTTCCAAGTACATCGATTTACAAAATGCCTGAGGGAGGGGAGACTGCGAAGGGCCAAGGGTCATCTAGGCTGTAGACCTCCCAAGGGTGAAACTGCTTATTTTGTAAAGTGAACAGTGCATAATAGTTAGTAAAAGTCTTTTGCTCTTCGTATAAAATGTAATATGGGTAATGCAGTTATACGGTAAATTGAAGTAAAATGTATTGCAGGCAATGCCAAGCCATCAGAAGAAAATGGTCTAGAGTTATCACATTAAACATTTACTTTTTTCACACATTCAAAAATATTCGTGTAAGCTAGAGAGGAAATGCGTCAAAGGTTGTAGATCGCTGCATCACCGCAATAGTGTAACGAGATTTAAGCACGTTGAGAACCAGTCGCGCAATCATGCTTTGCGGAAGCGAACTTGCTGTCAATGCGTGCTGAGAACGGAAATTCGTTATTTTGTGTCGACAGGCTACAGCATCCCACTACTTCATGCACTGGTTTGATGCGATTAAATTTTGTGAACAACCAAACGATGTAATATTTAACAGAGATATTTCATTATTTGACAGCTTCCAATGTAACAACGTTACGTAATTAAATCAAACCACTTGGTTTATGTACACCAATCAATAAGAACACAAAGTATATTTCTGTTATCCGAGTTATACATATTTCTTATTTCTTATACTCCTCCGAAAAAAGTGCCAAACACGTTTTACTTCTTATTTTCTTGACCAGAATTCTATTGTACTATGTTTTATCATTTTAGCACCTGAGTTCGAACAAAGCAAATTGTAGATCGCTGTCAGAGCGGTTGCTACTTCTTAAGCATTCACCATCGGGAAGCAATTGAACATTGCAATGTTTACAGTCCATTCATCTAGGTTTAGGTGGGAAGCTCAATTTGCACTGCTGCGCCAGCAGGAGCACCAGCGTCCGATACCGGTGCGAAGGCGGTCAAGCAGGATCCAGGCTGTTCTTGGCATTCAGTTGACGATCCAACTTAACGCCAAGCTAAGGTGGTTTGAGGTTGTAGTACCGAGTGTAGCCTCGGTCGTTGACTGCCATATGGCGCTTTGTTTCTCTATTATTTAAATGGAAAGCGGTTGATGTTGTTTCAGTCATGCTAACTTTCAGTTTCCATGCTGAAAGTTGGAGATTAAGCACATATCCGCGGAATATAATTTCTCCAGCTCTTCGCAAGACTTGTTGGAGTAGAATAGAGTCGAGTCGCCGGCATATACATACTGAAATCACCTGGTTTAGGGAATATTGCCTAAATAGATGTTAAAAAAAGACGCCAGCGATGAGCCTATTGGTAGGCATTACAAGTGTCCAAATTGCAGAGGTAACCACTCAGCAAACGATCGTTCTTATCCCAGATACAAATGTGAGGAGAAAGTCCTCAAAACAAAGTCCACAAACAATATCACGTACGCAGAGGCAGTGAAACAGTACCGTGGTAGCATATCAAGCACCGCTTCTCCGCAGGTCTCTTCCCGCTCTGAGTTTCCTTCTTCAATCCCAGAAGCTAATTCCAGCCAAATCCATCGCCACAGAACAAGCCCTCACAAGGATACTTACTCAGTGCCACATAGCAACGAGGAATTGGTGGTCACCGAGGAAATAACCGGTTTAAACATGTTTAATAACTCTGTTCATTTCCTGGCTTTCCTTGCTGAAGTGATTCAGCAAACTCTTTTGGCGACGCAACGCAAAGAAAACATAGTTGTCTTCGGGATTATAGCTAAAGTGGCCGATGGCAATATTGGTCTTGCATTGAACGCAGAACAACTACAACTATTCTTTACGTAATGGCTTTAACAATCATGCAATGGAATTCTCGATCAGTTTTTACGATGTTTCTTGATGCCGCGACAAAAATTAACCTCACCTTTGATGACGCGAACTCTGTCGTTGCCGTTACTGAAGTCGACATTCTTGGGTATCGTATATCTCAGGGGTCCATAAGACATGATCCTGAGCGTCTTCGTCCGTATGTAGAACTCCCAATACCTAAGTGGTCGAAAAACCTGAAACGTTGTCTTGGGATGTTTGCGTATTACGCCAGGTGGATACGTAATTTCTCGGGAAAAATAAAACCTCTGACCGACAGAAAATTAAATTTTCCCCTACAGAGTGATACCGTGGCGGCGTTTGAAAATTTGCGTGAAAAGCTCCTAAGCGCGCGCGCGCCTGAAATGTATTGTTGATGAAAACGAACCGTTCACTGTTGAATGCGATGCCTCGGACTTAGCAATCGCCACCGTCCTCAGTCAAGGCGAACGACCTGTTGCTTTGATGTCACGCACCCTGTCGAAAAGTGAATGTAACTAGTAACTACCCCACAGTCGAAAAGGAAGCTTCTTTGTTATCGCAGCTGTGCGGAAGTGAGTTCACTATTTATACAGTCGCCCGTTCACACTAATAACGGACCAGCGTCCATTAGCGTTCATGTTTGACCAACGCAATCGGGGTTAAATTAAGAATGCAAAGATTTACTTTGCTCGAAACAAACTTACAGCATATGATTGAGATGCATTGTTCAGAATATGTTATAACTATGTTTGAAGAAAAATAAGGGTGAAAGTCTTCATTCGTTTTCTGCTATAATTCTATGATGGTGAAAACAGCATCTGCCGTAGCACAAGAACCAAANAATGATATTGTGAAAACTAGTCTTCTGAGAAGCCGTAATAAAATAGCAGGCTAGTAAAGCTGTATAATAATGCAGGTTAAGTGCCCAGCTGAAGAAACAGCATTTTTTAGAAAAAATAAAATATCTGCTGTGTCTAATGCATTTCCAATTCAAGACACAAACCGCAAATGAACTTGCAAATATGCTGCATTGCAATCAGTTGAAATGCTTTCTTTATTTACGATGTATGTTTCCGATTTGATTTATTGTAATGCTAGGCAGCAGCACATGTAGGAAATTCCTGCTTTTGGAATTTCCCAAATAGAGCACGAAGTCATTGATATCTGTTAGTTAGGCTTTTACTGTTAGGAAAGTTATACAGTATTACAACCTTAATCAGATTTTTCTTCACTTTGTTCAGCGCAATACTCTTCATAAAAGTTGAAATAGTCGACACAAGAATTTATTAGCACCAGGATTTCGATTCACCACACAAGAAAGAACTTGCCTGTCTATCACGTAACGTCGAGAAAACATTAACGACAGTAATCTTTAGCACAACAACGATCAAAATGATCAGTATCCACCAGCGGTTTTCAACCTTTTTGTACCGATACCCATTTCAACAACCCACTTTAACCCATGACAACCATCTAAAACTTGAATAAAGGAAATGTAATACAGCTGTGTACATAAAATATCTACTCGCGACCCCTCCAAAAATGGTTCACAACCACTCTGGGGGACGTGACTCCAGGTTGAAAACCACTGGTATGCACATGAAGATTAGGTGGTTGCTGTTGTAGTTTACGAGCCTCTTAGAGACTACGAGATGTATAATTGTTTTGGCACTGAACGGTTCCCTTCAGAAATTTGTAACATACAGATTGACCCTGGTTGCGGCTAAACTTGATTTGATTTTGTTTCCAAAATTTACAGAAGATCCACGATACTAGAAAAGCAGTGCTGTGGAAATTTTACATGCAGTTAATATGCACATCGTGGTCTTTACATCACCAACGTTAGCCTACATCATTGCAAACATGCAGGGGATATCTGTAAATTGTGATTGTTCCATAAACAAAATTGAGGAAATGAAATGAACCGCCGATATGGAAAAGTAAGCAGAAAACGTTCAAACTAGTGTTATTTCAGTACAAGTCCGCGCATTAAGTTATTGAAACGACAACGACTTTCCTTTTTCCAATCGATTGTTTTATTCAACCGCACCAACATTTATGTTTTAACCCAATTTTCAAATAAGCAGAAGCACTTCCAACTTTATACAGTACTTCCTGTATTACTTAGTGTCCTGCGTTTTCAGACATGAAGTTAGCCTAACTCACGAAAGTCAAATGTTGTATGCAGCCAGCATTGCTGCATTTGGACAAAACAAGATGGCAAGAAAAACATCCACCACCATGTTTGCGCTATGTCAAAAAGTGTGGTTTCATTAGTATTTTGAAAACAACGTTCATCCATCTAAAATTTCCACTAACTTTCATTTGTCCGAAGCTGGTGTTTGTAATAGACTTTGATGCATTAACTAATTGCCCAGTTTTGAATGTTCACAAAGGCTGGAATCTTAAACACAGAAATTCAACATCAGGATCTTGGAAGAAACCTCAGCATAAAATTCACGAGATGGAAGCTGCACGTATGTTTGTGAGCATTTGTGACATTCTAGATTGAAGGAAATTTTCAAATATCAAATAAAATAAATTTATTTCAAAGAATCAAGGCAACTTCCATGAAAATTTTGACCATGCGCCGTAGGGGCATTCGAAGTGTTTTTTTTTGTGAATTATAGAATATCAAAAAACTGTATAGCCTACTTCTCTTGTTTAATATTTTAAAAGTAAATGCCCGTTACTTGTCAAAAAACCTCCCGTAAATAAACTTTACCACCGAAAATAGATGAGAAGTGCTGCACTGGTTCTGCCTGTATTAAAAAAACGCCACAAACCTGGCTCAATATAAAAATACATATAGGCAGAGCACTATATAAAGGCATTTCAGTTTTCCGATTGCCAGTAGAGTGATGTTGCAGAGCGACACTGTCGGCAAGAAAGTGGAGTAATGCCATTAAGTGCGCAATGTTTGACAATGTCCATTTTCTCTACAGAGTTGTAGCAAAAGTTGCAAACACTCTTAGTAGCAGGGTTGGCTGGTATTTAGCTGCGTTGTTGGTTTCGCAAAGGATTGATGCTTGTTATACGAAACATTTCTGGCTACGCAAACATATTTTCCAGGAGCGTTCGTGTTTCAAGAAAAATATTAATTTCTGTAATTCGCATCCAAAGCTGCTAATTTCCACAGTGACTTTTGGCTAATTTAATATTTTTATATTGCTTCCATTCAATGATACTTTGTGTCTTGACTACCAACATTGTTGTTTTTCTATTGTAAATAATGGCAATGGTATCTGTCGAATAGCTGTATTTCATATCGGACAAAATTTAGTGCTTTCTAAATTTATGATAACTTAAAGTGCAACATTGGGAGAATTGGTGGATTGGCAACAAAAAATTTCGAAAAGTGTGCCTTGAATTATCGTTGAAAAGTAAATTGCTTGAATGAAATGGAAGTTGGCGTGATTTTAACTTTGCTCTATTGATGGCTTTCTAAACCATGCATTCCCTGCTCAAATTTTAAGTGCTTCTGCCAAATGTGTCCATGCGATATCTTCATTTGAAAACGAAGTGTGAATTAACGCCAAGATTACAGGTCACAGTGAGTTATTGCGTTGCTAAATGAAAAATAAAGACTTGTAATATTTGCCCTGTTTCTTTTTTTTTCACCTTTACAGATATTTCGACCGTGACGAATATGAATGTATTCCACCAAACCAAACAAAATTATTCTTGTCGCAGCAATAATAATTGAAATATGGCTTATGATATCTTTAAAATTCTATGAAATATGCTTCGAATTCATATGCACTCTAATGTTACCTCATTTAAATAACATCTGCAGCTATTTCCCAAGCGCTGTATGTAAACTTGCTTTATTGCATTTTGAGGCAATATGATTGGCACAATAAGCCACAAAATGAAATAGCTCTTATATTGTAGCGCAGGATGTGAACAACAACAAATTACTCCAATGGTTTCTTTTTTTTGTGTTGCAAAATAGCCAAAGCCAGTGTGGCCCAACTACGGTCCAAAGCCAAAGGGCTGCAGACTTTTAACAGTCAGTCAACTTCCTCAGTATTTATGCAACGTTATGTGCATGGTAGAATCGATAATTTTATTTAAAACAAGTATGAACATTTTTGATGAACATGTGCCAACTTAACGGCCTGTGACTAGATTGTATGGAGATTCTGGAAATTAGTCAGAAAAAATAAATTTCAGAAATTGGAAGATTTCACACTGAAAATTCACTTGATGTTTGTAAGCACATCATGTGTGAGAGTACATATTCCACGATAAAACAAGACAAATCTAAAAACCGCAATCGCATGACAGACGAAAAATTGGATGACAGTCTCTGGCATGCTGCGAATAACACTGGTATTGATAAAGGAACAATAGCGTCAGTGAAGCCTCAAGCGCAGGCATCCCAATGATAGAGATTTGTTATAAATTGCTACTGTGTAGTAATTTTAATGACGCACGCAATTATCTTCTCTTTTTTAGCTCTTGTGTATCTGTTGTTTCATACATCAATTTGTTCGACGTAGACCACAAGTTGTCACGTTTTTATAAAATGGCCCGTAGGCCAAAAGTAATTGGACCGCGCTGGTCTAAGCTTTTAATTTGTCTGCTAACGATGTATAAAATGCCGTGTTGTGTATGTGAATATAAATGTTAAGATGTTTCTAGAAACAATGATACGAGTAAAATAGAACAGATTCTTGCAAACATCACGATTCTAACAAATATCATGCAACTTTTCAGGTTCTTCATCATCAGTTTATTCTGTGACCGATCATTCACTGGCCACTTTGGGCTTATTAAGACGGTAAAAGATTTTTACGCAACACAACTTATTGTTACGTGCATAGCATACTGAACAAACAAAAGTTGTTTTTCAATCTCTTCCACCAAAAATATTTCTCGATATAGTGCCTGCTTTCCAACAATTTTTCTAGACTGCTCAAGTGATCTGGAAATTTTAAAAGTGAAACATCTTTCAAATAAATCGTTGTTGAAGACGCACTGATACCCAGATATCCAAAGTTTCGATTTGCGACTAAATTTTAAAATGTGATAATAAAGCAAATAGTGCTGAATCTACAAATCTACTGTTTTGGGTTTCATCATGAAAAGTCAAATATTCTTCGTGGGTCAATCTTTTTTTTTTGGAGTGGCTGCTGCCATGAAAGCTGTCAAATTCATTGGTAGGACTTAACGCCATAAACTAGTGGTTCTTAAACTTTTCTCTATCACGCCTCCCTGAAGTAATTTCTCTTTGGCTCGCGCCCCCTTACTTTAGATAAGTTGCAAAACAAATGTATCTCTGGGTGAATTTGTTTAATTTTAAGGTTTTGCAACGAACGTTAAGTCCAGGGTTTTGTTAAGGCATTTCAGGGACCCGATTTGGGTCCCTAGAATTGAAAATCGGTCCCTAGAATCAAAGAAAATCGGCTCCCTAGAATCAGAGAAATCGGGTCCCTACACGTCCATACCGGGTACCTAACAGTTCCCTTAAAAAAACTGCTAAGCGCGTAGAGTACAAACACACACAGTCTGATCAATGCAGATTGGTAAAACAGACACAACAGAACAACTCATAGTGAGTTTGGAGGTAGAACAACAGGGTTACAGACACTTTCCTAACACTATTGTTCACTAGCCCATAACACTTGGCACAACACTACATCCAGAGTAGGACACTGAGTCTAACCCTGGTCAAGGCCAGGTAAAGTACGGAAGTATTGTGGCATGCACACACCCTCAAACCAAAAAACACTGCAACATCCGAGCATTCAGTCACATAGTAAAATGTGCTTGTAGCGTTCAAAGGATAAGGACGAATATAAACAATCTGACTGCATCGAAACACGCAACCATACGTTGTTAGACTTTCTGCATCGTTCAAGAAAGTGGTATATATTTTTTCACAAGAAGGCCTCAAGATAGTAATGTTGCATTGAACCTGATGACCCCTAACACTCGCTCGCCACGGAAGGTCGTATAGAGCCTTGCACCCAGAATTATAGGTCACTGATTGTTTGACAATTTCGACCAATGTTTGTTGCAACATCATTTTGCAGCATTAGATGAAAAACGCCTTTTTTTCAGCTACATTGTACAAGATTTGCCGGTAGTCACAAATATGTATCTTCCCACTCTAGCCCGCATACTTAATGTATTGCGGTTGCTTATTCTTGACTTGTGCGAACCTTTGCAAATTCTTTGTTTTTTATTCACTTTGCATAGCTTTGCAACCGCACACTATTTCGCAGAGCGAATACAGATTACTCTGACTAATTGTATATCGGTTAAACCAGTGGTTCCCAAACACTTTCGGGCCGTTACCCTGATCAAGGTAGCGATTATGTCTTATTACCCTTAATATTTCGCAGTGATCGCTGCTAGTACAGAACAACATTTTGGATCCGCAATACGCCCAAAAAATCGCACATCACACCCGGGGGTAATTATTTACCCCATTTTGGCAGCCACTGGGTTAAACCCTACAACCGCGTTTTCGCATGAGATCCCAGAATCTCAAACCATTCAAACGTGAAAAAAATAGCCCAGGTAATCGTAAACACGAAATATTTCAATAGAAATGTTATTTTAATTTTTAGATTTAAGCATTTGTTCCGCGCCCCTGGAACGTGGGTAAAAGACAAGGTTCCGAGATGAAGCAGCTGAGTGTCGCCATTGGGATGTCCAGAGAGCAAAGTTACTCTTTCTTTGGCCGAAAAGTCGACGTCGTATGGTGGTCTGTAGCTGCCAAGCCACATTTAAGAACTTATTCTCACTTTCAGCAATAGTGTGGCTCAAGTGCAATTGAATCTTCATAAGTATACGTTGTCGCATCACAGAAGAACACTGCTGGACTCCTGTAGAAAAATAGTTCCATGCGGGTATGCGGCCACATTGTAGAAAGCTCGTCGAATTACAGGAAGCCAAAGCGGCAACACACGCTGCGTGGAGCTCTGTCAAATGCGACCAGGGCACAGATTTTATTGTTAAAGGGACTTGGCATGCCGACTAGTTGCGCCCCTGAATGTTTGCATGCAGACTCGAATTCGGCCTGCAAAATTTCAAGATACTTAACCCGACTTCCATCTCTGCCGGAACTAAACCAAATAACATGTAGCGGCGTAAAATTAGCACAGATAATAACCTTTGGAAGAGCACATTCCTGTTCAAAATTTTTTCTATGTTGTAGAGCATGTACGGGCTTGTGCCCCCCTAGAAACTTCTTGACGCCCCCCCGGTTAAGAACCACTGCCATAAACTCATTTGAAAAATTCAATTGTTCAATCAGTTTAATATTTTACGTCTGCAGCAAAATAAACATTTTTTAATTTGACTCGGCAAAATGCATTTTGATTTTATTTCATCCCACAGCAAATCAAAGCAGCCCAAAGCTTTAAAATGTGAATAACACAAACCAAAACCAATTGTAAGCGGACACATTTCGAGGCATAGAGCAAATTGAATAATTTTCGATGAAGAGACAAAACCGGCTTATTATCAAACAAAGAATTACGGAAGAGAAAGCTAAAGAAAATGAAATTAAATAAACTGAATCGCATTTATTGTGAACCACAAACATATGTAGAAATATCCCAGTAAGCTCAAACTTTCACGGAAGAGAACATGGTCAGCTTTTGGGCGAATAAAAACAACTCGATGTGCTCTGTTACACCAAATGTTTGAAGGAGAACAAAGAAAAAACGTCTTCGTCAAACAAGTTATTGTCAATATCGGAAATCAGGCAATGAAACGATGCCTGAATTAGCAGTGAAAATTCCAACACGCGAACACACAAATATAAGTACTCTTAAAAGTAAGTGGGCTGTGACCAACACTAATAATGCATAGACAAGCGTTTGCACGAGGACGCAATGACGTATATGCCATGCCCTCCGTAGAGATGCCGCAAATTAAATTTGTACTGGGATTGGCTGGAACAAAAGTTTGGAGATAATCCGGGAGAGTGTTCGAAAGCTTGGAAGCTTTGTCAGAAATTTTCTGTAGTAGTGAATGAAGTGTGTTTTGCAATCAATGGGGTTTGTACAAAAAAGTGGGGTTTGTACAAAAAAATGCAGGAGCCGAACCCCGAGGCGTTTGTACAAAAAAAGTGCAGGAGCCGAACCCCGAGGGGTTTGTACAAAGAAAGTGCAGGAGCCAACGCCTTCAGAAAGTAGGAGCAGGGTCCGAAAAAAATATTGCAAAACCCAAATGGAATGTGAAGGTGCCGAGTGGAGGTACAAAGACGACAGAGCTGCGTAATACCTTTTCCTGTTAAGCGATTTTGTGGCAGCTGATAATAAACTTTTCTGGAGAGTTTCGAATACTTTGCAAAGTTTACTGTCTGCACTACAATTACCGTATGACACGTCACCGTCATCTAGATGGAGCAGGATACGTACACGCGGTAAACGACTAGTTAGGCATATCACGAAAATGGGGATGCAAACAGTTTCAATACAATCATTCTAGACAACGTTCCGCGAGGAAGTGAAAAATATGTAGGCAGAAAGTAAACAAGTGAATAAAAGGAGTTGCAGATGCTTGTGAGATGTTACCTTTGTTGAGGTTAGATTGCGAAAGTGCAGAGAAGTGGGAGGCAAAGGTTCAATAAAATAGCACGTGTTTGCGTTTAGGGAGCACTTGATGCTATTTGCCACAGGCAGTTCAGCTGATGTTTCCAGCAGTTTTAGGTCCGTAGATACAGTAGAACATTTTGCAGAGCGGGTGGACGTTTCAAAGTATACAAACGAACGGTGTCATCAACAAAAAAGAAAAATAAGATTAGATCACTGACACCAAACATAATGAGCAAATGGCCAAGCGCTGAGCTTTGTTTTACACCACAGTGAAAATTTAGGAGGCTGGAACGAGCTTTAGCCTGCATAACACATTGGGCAACCTGTGAAGTAAGACTGAAGATGAGAGGCATAGGAGCCAACAGCACCCAGTTGATGCATTTTGGAAGGGAGAGCTGAATGATTTACCTCAGAAAAGGTGTTGGAAATATGGAAAACGAATGTTGATGAACAGTCATGATCGTTTGCTAAGTAGAGTTTGTGGACAACGTCCAACAAATTAGAAATTGCTAATTGACACTTACAAAAACAAGAATAGCTGTTGAAATGCTGGTTATTGGTTTTGCGATAGTATATAGATCAATATGGAGAAAAATCGAAAAAAAAAATTGAAAAAGTAGCAATAATGAGATATGGTCTGTCATTTTGAAAACCATTAAGGGATCCTAATGTGTGTATAGGAATTAATCAAAATCCAACCATTCCTTTCTTTTTCAAATTAACATAATTTTTTTATGTGTGAAAAAATATGAAGACTTGGAAATTGTTTTGAAAGAATGTGAAGGCAACAGATGATGAGAACTCGATCAAGGAAATGCCATACATTGGGGCGTCTTGGTTTGTGAAGCATTCCAATTTAACTTTGCATGTTGTTGACAACTCCTTTCAATGATAAAAATTTAAACCGCATGATACAGTGAATAAATACTGAAATTCCACTCGATATTTCAATGAAAACAAGCATTCGTTTGTGGCTTCGTGTACAATCTAACAATTTTAAATTGAAACGATCATACGAGACTCATGCAATTATCTAAATTGGTATGAAGGTGCAATTTTCCAAAGTATATTCAGCAAAATCTTTTAAGAAATCTCTTTCAAGTTACACATAAATTTAATAGAAAATCATGTTGAATGTACTTGGTCGCTCTGTTGATTAGCGGTTTGAAATGAGTTTGCCCGTGCAGCTTTCACTGCAATTTCAACAAACCGGAGAGCAACTTTCAAGAAAATGTAAACAAATAACAATTTCATTATGCCGATTTCTCTAACAACTCAGCTTGCCTTTTAAAAATTTTAATTTTGGCCATGAGTCGATATAGTTGCAAAGTTTGAAACGCAAATTTTGCAATGTTTATGCTCCCTCTCATTGTAAATTCATTTATTGCTTATACAATTTAAAAATTTAAT
>JGI24022J15233_10005642_pt1 | contig 13339 bp, 7 predicted proteins | sample Ectturendosymbi2_FD_15233 | JGI IMG/M metagenome (IMG submission 15233) | reverse complement strand
CAAATATTGCTGAATGATACGTACAAGCTGAATCATTGCAAGGAGATGGGAGCAGAACCAGGCAGGAGATTCCTCAAACAGCCGGCTGAAAAGCTCAAGGCAGTTTTTGTTGCCTTTTAAGAAATGTAAAAATTCCATCGATGCTCTTTACAGAAGTAATAAATTGCTGTTCTTATATAATCTTATGCCGTACACACGTCAATGATGTGACCACAAGCTTTTGCATAGGTTCATTCATCTGCATCGCACAAAAGCCCTGTAAGTAGAGCATAAGCAATTGCCGTTCACTACAGGAGGTAGGTTCTTCAACATATACCGAAAGCAACTGACGCGTAAATCACGAGCTTTCCCACATATTCATGAACATGCAGAAAACCGTAGTTAATGCGTTTCATACGCCATTTCGTATTTTTGTTATCTATCTCAAAAGTTGTGCATGTTTGGTGATCTCATTTAGACATGACAACACACCGGAACTTTGCAAAAGATGCGTGCGTTGTTTCATTTGTATAACAAAAGTACCAGCAAGCATTACCTGAAATAACCATCCGTTTTGGGATCAACTACCAGCAGATACAACACATTCCCACTCATCCTGATCCTGTTCATGACGTCACGTGGCTTACTGTTTTCCACATTCACTCCATTCACTTCCACAACACGATCTCCGATTTTCAGGCCTGCAGAAGAAAGTCGTTTGTTAATGTGACAGTTGAGCATGAGGTGGATTGAGTAGGCTGACTTAAAAAAAACAAATAGAGATAATTCACAGCTAAATACCAATGCTCCTGACACTGGCGTGCAGAGGGGGGGTGGGGGCGAATGGGGTGGCGGCCCCGGGCATCAAAGGCAGGGGCCATCCAAATAGTGAAATTACAAAATTAAAATGCTGTAATTAGATGTTTTTTCTATTGTAAGGCTACTTAGTACTAACAGACTCTGTATGGATTTAATTTTCGAAATTTTTTTCCTACACTATTTCGCACGTATTAAAATGCTAGTAATTCGCACATTCTTCAATACCAAAGACCTATACTCCAAGTGTGCAGTGCACACCCAATCGAACTGGTAGTGATGTGACTTTTCCAGATTGTGCGATCAAGGAAAAATCACAAAAAAGGTCTGAAAGATAATTATGGACGTTTAATTGATTTTTGAGTCAAATTTCAAAACAGTCCTATTTCAACTTGCTTGATTTAGCTGACGTTTTGATGCATCACTAATTTCCCGTTTCGTTTTTTGATGTAGAACCCTGGATGTGCGCTAATACAGACGCACACTTGTGCTTGCAATATGTGCATTATTTCGACCTTCATCACTTGGCAGTTCAGGCGGTTTGATCATAACGCTTTACACAAGCCCGTATCTGTTCTGTTCCATATAACAGCCACATAATAAAAAACGAAAATTTTCTTGCGTATTTTATATGCATTCTCATTTCTTGTGTGATTTAGCAAGTTTCAAACTGTCAGACCTGGGTATCCGCCATCCCAGCTGCATACTTTTCTGCTCGACGGCTATTCGGCGAGACATGCACTCAGCCTGTTGTCCATCAGTAGTTAACTGCCCTGTCGCAGCGTTGAGCGTGTTTTACTCCACTGTTTCAATGCGCAGCCTATATTTTTTGCAGTTGTGAACTGCGCTGACGTAGAACTAAGTGTGAACTGCACTGACGTAGAACTGAACGTAAAACTGACTCCCCTATTCTAACGTGTTGGCGATGTTTTTGCAGTTATGAACAGTTCTGTCTTAGCGTTGATTACAGAACCGTCGCCAGAAAATCTTCAATAGGGGAGTTTACGTTTGTGCAGGGTCGCTTGACATTTTAAAATTTGACAAAAAACCCACTGACTTGTAGTGCTTCATATTTCAATTTGGGGGGCTTGGAGTTTTGTTTGTGGGGCTAAGCCTAGCAAAGCCCCCCGTGGCCACGGGACTGGTTGAGTGCTGTGTTTTGCTCCGGTCTGCTAACGTGGAGCGCTGATAATAATTTATTTTCATGACAGTGGCACATTGAAAAACAACGAGTAAGGAAGTGTGTGCAGAATAATATGCATGTTGTGTCAACAAACTTCGCAAAAATGTTGGTTTGCAAACGTGAATATGACGTCGTCTTATGACGTCACAAACTGCGTATATCCAGTAAAAATGACCAATATACACCACTGCTCAATACTAGAATTTGGTAAGGGGCCATCCAATCAAGCAGTCGCCCCTGGCATCATCATACCTCGACACGCCACTGGCCCCTGAACACATCTTGTTCAAGGTAGTTGTTTTGTTCAGTATTTTTTTTACAAAATATGATGAATTCAAGACAGTTTGATGATCTGTGACAAAATTTTCATGTTCTTAGAAATTCATCAAATGGCATTAAAACAGTGCTACGTTAGTTTGCTGAGTTGGAATGTGGTATTTTGTCAAACAAAAAAAAAGTTCTTGTATAACCTTGTTTTCTTCAATTACAGTAATTGTTCCTTCTTGCGTATTTGCTCGCAAACATATTTTTAGGCATGCCAAGTTGAGACGAATTGACCGTGATGCTGAAATAGAGTTTGCTGCAGCGTATGGGTGTTGTCTTTTTGCTTGATAGCGATGTAAAGAAAAATTTTGTTTGGTTGTCAATGCACGGAAGTATAAGGTATGCTGTGGGGGCAGTACACTAATTCACAAGAAGTTCTGCATATAGTTTTTCTCAGTCCCGTAACCAGGGGAGGCGCAGGGGGGGCGAAGCCCCCCTAGAAAATATTTTCGCCACCCCTGGAAAAATGTGCTGGACATAGTTTAAAAATATTGGAGATAGTTCAAAAAATTTGGGCCCCTCTCGGAAAAATTTTCGCCCCTCCTGGTGTCCCAAGCTGGTTACGGACCTGGTTTTTCTGCATATGCAATATCTACATGCGAGAGATAAAAATCACTCTGTCCACACCAAACTATACTCTCTCACAACCAGTGGCGATTCTAGAATGAAAAAACTGGGGGCGGGTCTGACAAGAAGCGTTTGCGTAGCTTTCCTTCTTGTATCCGTGAACAATTTCTGTTGGGTGTGCCAGACTGCAGAACTGTAGCTGCACCGAATTCACAAGGAGCAGAACAGGCGAAAAGTTGTCAAGCGCGTTGTAAACAGTATGAATGATTTATTTTCCCGCCTCACGGCTTGCAAACAGTCTAGCACCGCAACAGATTGAGCCTGCTAGCTTACTGTGCAGGGCGATGTGATCGGGCCTTGCTAGCCTACCGCAGAAACTTGAAAGAGTCGCTGTCAATAAGTCATGAAACTTTGTGCAGATATTGCCTGATCATAACCTCTATCAAGTTCCATTAGGCAACACATAGCTCAGATTGCTCCATTGCAACATTCCATGAAGCTTAAACCACCTCTGTCCACTGCGCATTGCAGCTTAATAGGGATAGCGAGTTAATGCTAAATAATGAAGTTAATTCTCCATGGACCGTAAAATCAACCGCCTCAATACAAGGCTGCCGCATGCTAATTGCCGTTCAACAAAACATAGTTCTCCAGCCTCAGAGTAATCATCCTTTATACACCACATTATGTTGTTGTGTAGTCCAACTATAGCAAGCTATTCCAAGTTCCAAAAAATATGAAGTAAAAGTATTACTCTGGTACAAACTGACAAAATGTTAAAGGAAGCAAAGCGAGACATTCTTCGTTGTCAACGACATTTGCTGCAACATATTTCCACCAAACTTAATCCTCAGTGCATTTTACGCTTGAAAATGAAAATTTGTTGATGATCTTTTGAAAGTACTAACTGTAGAAATGTTTTTTTAAAAGTATATTGTGCACAGCAGAGAGTTTTTAATGCGATCAAGCAACTAATCTACCAACCTGCTTTTGTTCCCGCTCCGTCATGTGCGAGATTCTCCACAAATTCGCCAATCCTATCTTCAAGATAAAGTAGATTGAAACCAAAGCCGGACTCGCCTTTCTCAATTTTGCACAGTCGTGGTCTGTATTCATTGACAGATTCGCTCACCCCTGAATAAAGCTGATTTGTATGAAAATACAGTTATCAACAGCCTATTGTTCTGGTCTTTACTGCTTGGCAATCAAAATGTGGACAAGGCATGCATAGACAGTTTCATCTTTCAGGCACTCACCCTCAACATTTCTTAGATTAACATAAACTCCGCTTTGATCGTACAGCGACTGCGTTCTTATGTCAACAACAAGCATGCGAACTTCGTTCTCAGCCCATTCAACTTTATACTGAATGTCTTGCAGTGTTGCATTTTGAGTCAACAAACCATTAACCTGATGGAATAAAGAAGATAGGCTGGTTGGAGAGGAACAGGTTAATTGAAGAAAGTTCCTCAGGAGCGAAATAAAAATGATGACTTCAGCAGTTACTATTCTTTGAAATGTGTACTGAAATCAAAACCCAGAAATCGAACTTAATTTAATTTTCTTGGCAAGTAATCACGGGGATGAAGACCACCCCGTTTTGCGTTATTCAATTTCAAATCACATTTTATGCCATTGCAGTAAAAATGGAAAGCCCCAAAGAACTACAAAGATGATAAAGCTCCATCAGATTTTGCATTTTGTTTAAAAATGCTTGTAAAGATCAAAGTACGAACTGATGAAGTCCGAAGTCAACAAGTTGATAACTACAAAGTAAAAGCTATACTGGTATAATAAAACATGAAAAGCTGAAAGCGTGTTTTCATACCAGCGGGTAATACGGCCATAAAGGCGATTGAATTATTGCAGAACCAAGGCTAGGTGACCCAAGACTGGGTTTAGACATTCAGTCCGGTTCCTCTTTCGTCCTTACGACTACTACCAGTTTATTTTGGAATAAAAAATTTACTTGAAGTTATCAGCCTGTCAAAAATTGAGAAGCACGAACCCTCTCCCTTCAGCAGTGAGCACACTTCAGGTCAGAAGACAAATCACACACATGAAAAACTTTACCTCTACAACTTGAGAGCCGTTCATTAGACCCGCAAAGTCAGCATTGGAGTCCGGAATGACGTCATCGATCACGTGACAACAGCATTGCCTGTTGTATGTTATGTTGAAACCAAAGTTGTCTTCTGGGGATTTCCGAACAACGCGGTATAACTTCGGCAGGGGAAGCCCTGAAAGAAATGCAGAGCGGTTAGCAAAACAACTATGAAACAATTCAGATGCATTAAATCCACGAGCAAAACTGTTAAATTAAAAAGAGTGGCAGCGTTGTTACACACATCTGTCTCTCACCTCCAACCCTAAAACTCTTTTTCAGCTCTCGCAAATCTTTTTTGCTTCCATAGACTGCGGACCTGTTTCAGAAAAGAAAATACAGCATTACGAAAAACGAGTGACCCAAAGACTCTGATTTTGCTCCAGATATACATCCTAAATTGAATGTTACTGACTTGATTTTGTAAAGAGTAAACTGTGTTTCGCTGTTCCTGCATCTATAAACTACTGCATAATTTCAGCAATTTCGCGTAGCTAACTGTTTCAGTGCTGTAGATTTTATAAGCGAAGGTCCGGAGTGACAGGCTTCACAGCCTGTTCCAATAGTTAACCATGGGATGACTCACGTTTCTAAAACCTGCAAACATGTAAGAGTAATGGTAATGATGCCCAAAGTGTCAGCTTACTCTATCAAAGCAGAACTTTCATTTTCTTCGTCGCTGTCGTACCCGAACTTCTTATATTTTCCTGCAGCAGAAAAAAAGTTTGGCAGTCAGATATATTCACGTTTCTCACAATGAACATTGGCTCAGTATCTTACTTAAATGCATCAAGTACAATATTGTTGAAACGAAGGCGCCAGTTTGAAAGACTAAGAGTACCGAAGCAGGAAACCAAATCACCCATGAACCCAAGAATGTGGTAATTTCCTCAAAGATCTTCTGTAGACAGCCCTGAAAAGGAGATATTTACTCAAGCGTTTGCTTGCAGCACAAGCTAAGCATTTTGTCGGTAGTCGATTGATACACTGCAATCTATAAATGCAGTATAAAAGCTTCTATGCTTAAGTCGCCAACCTGAGAGTAAACATGTTTGGTGATGCGGAACGGAGTAAACCTAAGATCTCCTGGACAGGATGATGGAAGTGATGTAGCGTTTGCCAAACGATGGCGAAAGTCACTCTGTTTGACCAATCCACAGCAACCCAACTGCAAAAAAGGCTTTACCATTTTTACAGCTGTCACAGCACCTTTGTACGTTTGCTTACGCTCAAAGGTATAGTATTTCAAGCAGCAATTTAGCAATCATCGTTTCCGTGAACACAAAAATTTTATGTCACTATCAGAGTTGGAAATTTATCCACGCACAGAACATCCAAACTTTACAAAGGACATGAAAAACAAACTTTTGGCAATATCCGTTTGATTCATAATCAAAATGAAACCAATTTTATTCCTAATAAAAAATATTTTCTCTAAGATTTTGCAAATGTTCATTATTATTTTTGAAGTAAATCCAGAAAGTGTTCGATGTTGCAAGAATTGAAAAAACGTGTTCAAAATTTACTCAGCATTTTTTGTCGACGAGCACTGGTTGTCCAAAACATCCATTCAGAGAGTGTTGTTTTCAAGCCTTTAATTTGAAAAGATAAAATCAAGTGATAACTTGTATCAATAGCGCAAAATATCGATGCAACGTTTATAGAATTTATTCTGGCGTAATTGTGATAAGATATTGTTTCAAATGCTTCGTATTTACAAGCGTGAAATATGAGTTTTTGCATTATTTTGCTATAGTAAAGCCTAAACTTTTGATGACTAAAAGAATCTTTAGTGAAACATTTGTAAAGTTCTGGTGTTGTACCTGTCGTTGTACGCGATCTACCAGTTTCTTATCCACATCAGAAGAAAGGTAGTTCGTGAATATGTTTTCATACCATTCTTTAGCCTCCATGCTAATCTGCAGATTACAGACGAAAATAAAAAGGTTAATCTATTTTCTGCATGTGAATTAAAAATATTTTTCTTATTCCATTCTTTCACTTCTTGCAGGTCTGGAAATTTATGTTTAATACAAGCAAAATCCTCTTCAGCATAAAATACGCCTTACTTTTTTTTTAATGTCTACTTTTGCAAAATGGTGTAATAATTGACATACCATTTTCTCACTTCTGGCTAGAACCGCGTATCCCGCAATCTCCGTAACGATGGTCAGAATCAAAACTGTGATGAACTGCGAGAAAATATAGGCAGGAATTCTTCATTACGAAATCCATTTAATATTCGTCTCACTCCCCTTTCAGCAAAATTTGTTTGCAAAGCATGTGACTATTTATTTTTAAAGATTGTAAATAGATTTAAAAATGAAAGCATGGTCACTGCCAACAAGTGTTTCTACAGATACATCAAAAATATGAATATGGCGCAGAATAAAAAAGGATTACAAAAAAGAGAAAAAGGGTTTTGAAACAAATATTGCCAGAATAACCCAACAAAAATGTTAAACAAAAACATTTTTCGGCTTGCTACTTTGTATCAGCTATAGCAGAAATCACCAGATCATTCATAACAAAAAACTACAAAGAAAGAAAGGGTTCAAGTGTTTTCACTTGTTTTGTTTACCTGCTTTTAGAATTGTGTGTTTTATTCATCAGGATACAATGCAGTTCCTATGGTTGGGCCTACTACTTTTTCTCCTGCTTCAAAAGGTTTTTCTATGACGAGCTCATTGTTTTTATTCAAGAAGAATACTTTTGACGTTTAAAAATGTTTTTCACGTGTTTCAGGAAGACGTGAGAGAGGAGGCTGAAAACATCATTCATTTTCATTAAGAATGCAAATTAAGAAAGCGACGTTTATTTTCCGACTCTTTTAAAACATTAGGCGAAATGGGTTGTTAGGTGGAAGTTGCGGCAATGTGCAATTGAAGAAAGTTGCTTCTTGTAGTTTTTCTCATATTGCTTCTGGTAGCATGCATGAAAACAACCTTTTTCTTTTTAAAATCTTAAAAATGTTTTAAACGCATGCCCTTATAACATTTAATTCAATACACGTGTAGCCTTTACAGATTTAAAAGAATGTACACAAAGGGAAATGTAGTTTTTACTTGAAAGCGAGAATATCTCTGTTTCGTGCAAATTACGCCCTTCGTTTTCTTGATTTTAAAAAAATCTGTTTAAAGCCAAAAAGAAACAATATTATTTTTCAACCGGTTCCATGTTGGTTTTTACTCTCTAGTTTAAGCGCTAGCAGGTCAAAAAAAACCTACAGTCTAAAGCTCTGCTCTGCTTACACAATTGTACAAAATTTGTGAACAGGTCACATACACAGTAGACTACTCCTTCGTTGCTTTCTTTGTTACAAACACTGGTTTTGCACAAGGACGAGAATGCTATGCTAAGACTAGTACAACGCAGGACTTCAACATATTTACCAGACGCAGAAAGATTCTGCTCCTGTTGCTCGCTCCATACCAACCAACAAATGATATGATCAGGAACAAAACTCCCGACGCTAGGAGCATACGCATTGCTGTTCGATAAAGTATAAAATTAGATACTAAGGCCAAGACGGAGTACCTTCTCCGCACTGTCAAACATTTCTCGGAAGTGAAAAGGGCTTTGCAGAAAGTTAAAGTGGAAGTAAATATAACATCAAAATAGATAAATAGAGAATATTTAAGACAGCACAAACGAAAATAACAAATTCCATTTTAGAATTTTCAAGCATTTCTTAAATATGTTTGTCGCTCAAAGATTTGTTTTTGATTTTTCTTTTTTCAGTTTTTATAAATTTGTCTTTTTTCAGCAATCTTTCTTTTTTCAGAGATTTTAAGCAATTCTTAAATATGTTTGTCACAAAAAATCGGTTTTAAGCAGCCATATAAAATTGCCGGCTTGGTGTTGCAATTTGTCTATATGATCGTAATTGCGCCGTCTCTGCTGCAGCAAACTGCCACCTGAAAAAACAAGTAAAATGTGGAAAAAAGGCATGTATTTTACTCAAAAAGATGCTATACTTTCATGGAAAAGAAAAGACCCAGATAGTTTGAAATAAAACTGCGTTGTGATTGCGATTCATGCTAAAGCAAGCAAAACTGAACGAACTTTGAAACTATTATTGACATAAAAGTTTTTGATCTAATCAAAAATTTCTGCAATGCTTTACCTTGTGCAGAATCTCTATTCATGTGACAGTCAATACCAACTAAAACGTAGACTGATTGGAATTTTCAAATTTACGTTCAGCTTTTATGAAATCGGAACATCTTCGGATTTTTCTCAGTGAAATCAACTGCAACCTACGATACAGGCAACTTACCAGTAGTCAACGGAGAAAACGTTGCATAATAGGTCTTGTTTCCATGATCAACAAACAAAATCCAAATCGCAATGCTAATTGCTGCACAACCGAAAATCTGCAACAAACGCGAGAAAAGATTTCTAAGAAAGTAAGAGAATTATAGCTATCAGACAACATTAACATTACTTTACAGAAAAAAGTTTCGGAATCTGCAATATTGGGCAATTTTTTTGTTTCTCTTATTTCTTTAAAAATATTAAACTGACGTTTTATGCCATACACGAAAAAGCAAAGCTAGCCTTTGTGTTCAAGAAGATTTTTTGCTGACATGTTGTGTTTAACAAACTGTTCGTCCTTTGGAGGTGATCTAAGAAAAGTAAGATTTCAATAATTAAAATTTCAATGACGTGGCTGAAAATTAATGTTTGTTGACTGTTTACCTTGATGCAGCTTTGTTTACGCAATATCATACGAAACAATCGCATGGGCTTTTGTTTTATTGAAAGCGGAAGCAAACAACTCTTTAATTATTTACAACTGTTTGGAAGGATGGTTGAAGACCATTTTTCATGGCAGCGCACATTTGATATTGATGACGTTGCGCGTTTCGTATTCAAACACGCCAAAAGCGTTGTCGGTGGAAACCATTTAATGATGGTTTTGAGCTCAAAATTGCAAAGACTACACGAAGCCCGATTTGCAGCAAAATCAATCTGCGCTTTGTATTATCCGCGAAACCTCAAAAATCTATAGCAGGGGTGGCCAAACCTGCTCTGTGTATGAGCCGCGTGTTGTAAAACCCAAATTGCAAAGAGCCGCAACATAAAAATATAAAAACACGAATTTATTTGCCATCTACGCTTCTGTGACATCATAATTCTTTTTGGAACCACTTATAAAAGTAATACCGTACGGCACGCTAGTTCCCAGTACCGTTTTACAATATTTCTATACTTTCAAATGGAAATAAACAATAAAAAACAAATATGTACATTTTAGGAAAGCTCAAAGAGCCGCATGCGGCTCGCGAGCCGCAGTTTGGCCACCCCTGATCTATAGTTTTTGAACCCATTTCCACATTTGTGTAGTGGTTTCACAAGAAAAAGTTTACTTGCAAGCAAATGTAGATCTTTTATGGTAACTTCAACAGGTAACTCCTCAAGTCGAGAAGTTAACTGAATTTTCGGAAAATTTACTTTGCGTGGTTGTAAGAATAATACTGGCTTGTTAACGCAATTTTGTTTTTATGTTCTTTGCTCCGGTATATACGTTGCAAACCGGATTGGTTTGAATCTGAGAAATAGTCAAGAATTTAAAAAAATTAAACGGCAGTGTAGGCGTTTACTTTTAGTTTTCAAGGAGAAATTAAACTGTTCTAAACTAAAGGATTGAGACTGCAAAAACCTAAAGGACGAAAACAGCAATATCAACAACGCTGTAACACGGCAGTGCAGCATTTTGCCCCACCTGTTTTTGAAAAGTTGTATAAGCCAATTTACGGCAAAATATTGAAAGTCAAGCTTGACATGCAAGCAGTTGTTCGTAGACTTCGTCTCATAATTGAAGATAGTGAGTAACACACGAAAGTGTGTTTATAATAGCTTCACCATATTTCTAGGGTTACAAAATTAGAAACGAATTTCTTGGAAACTGATGTTGGTGTGTAGCTAGATTATGTTTGTAGTTGCTATATGTTTGGAATCAATCACACAACTTACCCACAAGAAGAAGTTGAAAAGAAACAAGAGATTTTGCAGGACCAGTCTTTTGGACCAGCGCCTGCTGCAGCATGATGATGAGCACCTGCACGCAGCAAAACACTGATGTTGCTGTCACAGCATGACAGTTTAAAGACAGGAATAGGAACCACCCAGGTTTGCGGCTATGCCAACTGCGAGAAATTTCTAAAACTTTGTCATAAACTTGGCGATCGTTTTGAAGCATATGGGCGTCAACGTTTCACGTTAAAGTCCACGTCGTGCAGATGACTGGCTTTTCGTCTTTCAATTCTGCCGCTTTTTCCAGTCAAAAAGCCATCTGTTATGCAAAACCATCTTGCAATTTATTCTTTCAGTGGAAGTGAAAATTTGTAATGGGTTGTGAAGGCGAGCAGGAAACACATCGCGAGGGAAGAAGCTCGTTTGGGGCGTGGGGTTACATTGAGCATTTTTTGTGTTCTTCTCAATGACGTTGTATCAGAGTGTTGCCAACAAACTATCTCTAATGTGCGTTGATAATAACAAATGATGACCTTAAACACTCAAGCCAACCTATGAAACGACCTATGGTTTTCGCAATCAATTATGTTTGTTTAAACAAATCAAACGTTGGAACCACAATTACGAAAACTTGAAAAAAGATAACCAGCTGGCATGATACCTGCTAATCTCATATAAAAGAGTGGATTTAACTTCAAGTGGAAGCTGCTCATAAATTTTCTGAAATATGTTTTGTTCATAAGCTTTGATTTTCAGATGTTACTTTTACTTTTTACGCCTAGGCTTATAATTTATCAAGCCCAATAATGCAAACAACTCATTACTGACAAAAACAATTTCTTCTATGCCTGCGTTGCTTGAAAACCACAAAAATAAAGTGAAATTATGAAAACAAATGCTTACGTTTGTTTAGGAAGCTGTTAGCAGAAACGATTTTTAGCGTTTAATATTCGAATCAGTTAACTATTAACTTGATTGAAATTCCAATATTTTGTTTTGCCTGATCAGAGTAGCGAAAATGATTCGTTGTTCAATTTTTCGTTAGCTCCAACATCTTTTCCAAACAATTACATCATCACTATGTTTGTGCTCGGAGATAAATTAGGCATTAGGTCTGCGTAAACAAAGTGAGAACTTGCCCCAGTTTCCGTGACGGTTCGTTTTGCAACGGTGTGTCAGTGTCCATCTTCAGCAACGATAAATCCCATTTCCAGTGTTCTCTTCAGGCATTGCAACTTCGTTTTTTTTCAAATAAAACCTCACAGTGTCTTGGCTTTTGCACTCGTTCATTACCACTAAATTCTATCTCGCCCACAAGAATATAAAACCGTTATTCTGACCAGGAGGTCGCACGACAAACAAAAAGATTGCTCAGCGCCGCTCTGGGCTATAGGTAGTAATAACTGTTATTACTGCACGGTAGTAGTAAGGAGTTTGTTGGACTCACAAACAATTACGAATATTAGTCTTGGACTCGTCTGCAGAACAATAGTTGTTTAGTGCGGCCTAGAGTTGATTCATTGCAACAATAAAAAACAAAACCTCCACACCGTTCCATTTTATTACAGTGTTTGCTTGTGTTCCATTTTTGTGCAAACACTTTTTTAATTTCAATCCTGTACCTTGCGTAACCTTGGCAGACACATGTACTTGCACACTGTCAACATCAACCCACTTTCTTTTATGCCTGTGCCTTGACAGATGGCCTTTCAGTGATGTAGAAATGTTAAGCGCTGTGCGGGAGACACGTAAACAAAATGTCAATTACCAAACTCTGAGGAGACTTAGCTTAACTATCAGAAAGCCACTCAAGCTATTTGTCAATTTCGAGGCGAAATGTTCAACCTACAAACTAAGCGTAGGTGAATGCATTTCATTTTCACACATTCATCATAAGCTTAAATCAATGTAAGCATAGGACAATGTCTAACTGAATGTGCTTACGGTTTAGAACACAATTTATAATAAGAGCATAAAACGCCTCAGGGCAACTTAACTCATTTTGATGCAACCACAACAGGTAGGACTGCTTTGTATTCGTTGGTGCTTACTTACTTGACGTTGTTTCTTCGGTTCCAAGCCTGCTATTGCTTTCAATAGTTTTATTATTGGTGGTCCTCAACTTTTTTTTAATTAATGGTCATCTATGGTTACTTTATTTAGCACCCAGTTTCAACTTCCACATAGCAATGCTGTAAGCGTTTGGTGATGGTATTGTTGCGATCGCAAATCCCGAGCGGCACGTGCACAAAGCTTCGCACCGTGGCAGCAAGCAACAATAAAGATCATGCTCGCAATCTCTCTTGCTATTGCTTGCTCGCGCTACATATACAATGGTGTTATTCTTCACGCACATCCCGTTCGTGGTGAATCACACAATCAACGCA
>JGI24022J15233_10005641_pt1 | contig 13343 bp, 8 predicted proteins | sample Ectturendosymbi2_FD_15233 | JGI IMG/M metagenome (IMG submission 15233) | reverse complement strand
GGATTGTAGCCTAGTTTCCAGTAAAAACTTCAGCGAAATACTACCACCTAATGGTTGGCACCCAGGGCCAGGCAAAGTGGGCCAAGGTGGCCTGAAAGTCCTCCACTTATGATGTCACTCACAGCCAACCCGCACCCCCCTAGAAAAAATTTTTTTCGAGTGCAATCTACTAGACTGTATGCGTTTTTTTAAACTTTCGCCGAGTCGCTAGAGCGAACAGGAGCGGAGATATTCATGCGCAAAGCCACGTGCGTTTAGGTGTTTTTTTGCCGAAAATCCTCAAAACCAGCCTAGTGCCAAAGTGTTAAAACTGAACAATCACATGGGATGGAGAGATTTTGACATAATTGCTGATGATTGACATCAAGTAAATTCAAGTTGCTGTTGAATACTTAATTCTGTTTAGAAGAAGCCTTGACAAGAAGATTATGTTAATTTTTTGTTTTATGATTACATAAATATAATAAAATGCATCTAAAAAACAGTTGACCTCAAGTTTCTGTTCAAGTTGAAGGAAAGGTTCTGCTGTGGAGGTGGAATGACTTCAAGTTGTTAATAATGTTGTTTGTAGAGATCGGCCGATATGGCTTTTTTGGGGCTGATACCAATACATCAGCCATTAAAACTTAAAAAATCAGGATTTATGAACTAAAATTTTTCAAATTACAGCAATTTCAATATTTTGCTACGATTTTTAATTGATGTGATTAATGATGATACTTTTGTTTCGGCTGACACGTGCTCCATGGTTAATCTTGTCTGCTTGTTTATGAAAACGCACCTGCTAGCATTGCTGCAAGATAAATGGTCTGAATGTGTGAGGAATATAACAGCGTTTTGTCAACACCTACTGAGGCCGATACCTATATTTCGGTCTATCTCTATTGTTAAGTCAAGTATTTCGTAGCTTTCCAGGTTGACTATGTCTGTTTAACACCTTCAGCACCAATATAGGATGTGTTTGTACTTTGAAATCACACGCGAGCCACATATTTTATGTCACTGCAACTCCATAACTCACCCGGCAATTGAGCTAGAGCTGTTCAAACCCTTAAAAGATGTGGCGAGTCTTCCAGTTAGATTTTTTAAAAAATTGGAAAGATTGGATTTTGTTTTTTTGTGGGTGATGTCGTAAGTGGGGAACGTTTAGGCATGTTTGGCGGAGGTCATAAGGCACTGGGCCCCAATCCCAGTCTTTAGAGCCCTTGATTGGCTTTCTAGCTTTTCTGGTTCAAAAGTTAGGGCCTAAAAGAACATTAATTTATTAATGCCCTGATTAGTATTATTTTTTGTTTGTAGGCCACAACTTCTGAACCAGAAATGTTAGTTATGAGGGGCTCTATAGCAGCAGTTCTCAATTCATTCTGAAACCCGCACCCCAGCCGGAAGGAAAAATCTCTTTTGCACCCCTTGCACCATTTGATGTATTGTTTTTTATATTATCAGAGAAGTTCACATCCCAAAAAGTCCCTTCTCGCACCCCCTGAGGGTGCGAGCACTCCAATTGAGAACTGCTGTTCTAAAGACTCGGATTTTGGCCTAGTTTCTAATAAAAACTTAGTCAAAATTCCTCTTGCTATTGAGGCCCAGGGTGTGATTATCTCAGCAAAATGTCTAAACCTTTCCCACTTAATGACGTCACCCACAAAAAAACGAAATCCAAAACTTTTCAATTTTTGCTTAATCTGAAGTAGAAGACTTGCTGCATCGTTTAGGGGTCTGAACAACTCTCTAGCTCAATCGCCTGGCGAGTTTCGGTGGTGCAAAAAGATGTTAAAAAAGCGGCTCATGTGGGTTTAAAAAATAAATAGAGCTGGCGCCAAAGGTGTTAACCACAACCCATAAGCTATCAGGGTTGAGAAAAAACTGTTGTTTTTTTTCAAAAAAAAACAACCCGCCTAGTTTTTTTTGTTTTTTATTTTTTTCAAAAAAAAACTGTTTTTTTGGGTTTTTTAAGAAGAAACGAGATTTTGTTTTTTTTTAAGGAAAATGGAAATACTTTACAATTCCTAATTGTTTTTATTGCATCATGCAATATCATTATTTTCAGAATTACACAATTAATAACTTGTTATACCTATTATGCCATTCAATTTTGAGGGTAAAGAAATGTACCCCATCTTTGTTTTCGCAAATTTTTGGTCGATTCACTCCAAAGTGGTAAGGCTTGGCAAGAATGCGCACAGCAAACAAAGAAAAAACATTTTCACACAAACTCAGCAGTTTCATGTCAAGTTTATCTGCATGCCCTGCTAGTTCAGCATCTATAGCAGGGATCACCAACCTGGAAGCTGAAAGCTACTTCCTACGTCCTGATTAATGCAAAGAGCTACCAATTTGAAGCACGCTTTTGAAATAAAAATGGTGATCAATTTACCTTTAATTATTTTAGTATTAACATTTAAGATATTCTGCAATGTGAAGACACTGATCATGCTGATATTATTTTAAAAACAGGCCCACGGGCAGTAGCGTAGCCAGCATGAAATTTTTTTTTGAGCCAAATATTATGACTTTCAGCAGGCAACAGTATTTTGTTTTGGACAACACCTCTCAAAACGACAAGAAATGATAGAAATTTGGTGGCCATACCTTTTGGCTACGTCTATGCCCGCAGACAACCTGCTTGGTCCTTGCGGGTGACCTGGTGCCTGTGGGCACCACATTGGTGACCCCTGATTTTTAGAGTTCTTTTTTCAACATATGATATGGTATGGTCCAAAATCAGAAAAAATTGATAGATGCACGTAAGGCAGTGATATTGGTTAAAATTTACTGATTGCGCAGAGCTAAGAATGATAACCATCACAAACTGTTTATTTTTTTTCAAATCCTTCAAATTTCATTGCTGTTCGTTTTGTTTGATTAAAAAAAGTTAAAGCTAACTGTACAAGTGTCCTGCCTATTTTATTTTATACTTCTTAGTAGATTCTTTCAAAGAAAAAATAAAAAGTGGGTTTTATTGTTTTTTTCATTAAGTGGGCTTTTAAAAAAAAAAACGGGTGGGTTTTTTTGGTTCGTGTTTTTGCAACAACCCTGTAAGCTATAGATCAGTGGTTCTTAACACTTTGGCACCTGGGTAAATTCAGGGATTTTCGGAAAAGAAAAACGCCTAAATGCACGTGGCTTTAAGCGAGAATATCTCCGCTCCTGTACGGGTTACGGACCTGGTCAAAGCGTCAAAAGACGNGGCAAGTCTTCTAGTCTGCACTCAAAAAAATTTTTGCTTTGGGGGTACGGGTTTTTTATGAGTGACATCATAAGTAGAGGACTTTTAGGCCACCTTGGCCCACTTTGCCTGGCCCTGGGCGCCAACCGCTAGGATGGCAGTATTTCGCTGAAGTTTTTACTGGAAACTAGGCTACAATCCAAGTCTTTTGATACTTTGAATGACCTGCTGGTGTTTCAGGTTATGATCTGAGCTAGTTCAAAAGTTATGATCTGAACTAGTAAAAATATTGGGCTAATTAGTTAATTAGATAATTAATTAATTTATTTTAGATCAAAACTTTTGAACCATATATTAAGTTAAGAAACTTTTAGAAATTTGCTTATAGTAATCGCTGATCTGTTTCACCCCTTATTCAATTTAATGCTCAACATATTCAATGGGCTCTGTGTTGCAGCAAAACATATGCAATTGTCCTCCAGTCAGCAGCCTCCATTGCACGATGTCAAGGCCTATGTTTTTTTAGAAGGGCACAGCCAGGTTACACTGTTTGGCAGACCTCAAGGGGTATTCCCAATCAAGGTTTCCTTTTACTTTGCGTGTCCAGTAGTATCCAAGTAAGGATCTGCTTATGTTTTCCCATTCAAATTAAGGTAATGCTCTCGGTGATGGAAGTAATGTTATGGGGGTGTGCTTTCTTTGCTTTACAAATTTGTTAAATTTTCTTGTGAATGCTGTGTGAAAAAGGTCTTATGTCATAAGTTTTTACCAGCAAGCTGCAGACGATTTTCAGCAAAATTATATTAATTTAACTCGAATTAAATTGCATGCAACATGGTCAATTCAGCATCACTCAGAAACTGATGCAAGCAACTGAGGACAAATCTCAGGGTTTTTGGGTGGAGCCATAATATTTCATGTAGTGGCATAGGGATGCTACAATTTAGCCTCAGGTGCCATTATCCAAAATCAAAGTGGGTTATTTCCTATTAAAATTTGTTTTGAAAATATTGGTGTTTGCTTCGTTTGTGAAAATTTTCAGTTAATAAGAAAAAAAATTTTGCTGTTCGCACATGTGCATTTGTAACCTATATTTAAAGCAAACTTGAGGTTCAGCTCATCGTGTTTATTGTCATAGATGCAAATTATTATCATGTGTTTTTCTTTCAGGCGAGCTTTCCTAGAAAAAGTCTACAAAGACATTTTCCCTGAAGAGGAAAGTGCCAGTGAATCAAATGAAACAGATATAAGCAGTAAGGTGGAACAGAATAGTGCTATTGCCATGGAGGTGGGTTTAATCTGCTTGCAGTAGCTGTCAACCACATACTAGAAAATGTTCATTTGCAGGAGCTGTTGTAGAAACATGGTGCAAAAACAACCATTGTTACTTACATATACGCAACATATGCACCACTGCTACTAATGTAGTTGACCAAAACACAGTGTGTTATGGAGGCGCACCTGGATCAAAAGTGTTTGTTCATACGTCACTCCACCCCCTCCAAAGTTAGTGTCTGTTAGTTATTGGGCACATTGCTTTAGTTTTTACAGAGGGCTCTGATTAAGTGCATGTTTTGGGTTCAGTGGTTGGTTTTGTGTTGCATGCTAACAACAGTGGATTCTTGGTAACCCTTACTGTTATGTTGGCTATAATTTTTTACAAGAAACATGCATTGGAAAATGTTACTTGGATAGCACAAACTGCTACAGAATGGTTTTGATTGACACATGCAGGGTCTAAAATAGTGTATTAGCATCTAATGTAGAAATACAATCTTTTAGCATTAACATCATGCAGGGTTCTCATGCGGTATCGAAAGTATTGAAAAAGTACTGAATTTGGCCAAAATGCACATTAGGTATTGAAAAAGTATGGAAATTCTAAGCAGAAAAAAATCTAAAGTGTCAGCCAAATTTTGCTGAAGGCAAAGCACTTCATCATTTGTGCAATGTGTAAAATTGAGTTTCATGATTAAGGATTTCGAGAAATGAAGAGAAGTAATGGTATTGATCTTTTTTAATTGAGTATTGAAAAAGTATGGAAAATTATTTTTCAAATGAGTGGGAACCTTGATTATGGTATCAGATACTGTCGTTACCTTTTTCACTTGCTAGAAGCTGCAAAACCAGTAATTTTTGTGATTCTTCGTGTCGGCAGAATGAGCAACAAAAGTGAAGGTTCACGTGTGCTAAGCAAATTTAAATGGAAATCTCATTACAGTAACAGCACTGCTCAACGTGTGTTATACGTACCGATGCAAATAGATGGACAGTCAGTGTACAGCAGTGATTCTCAACGCGGTCCTAGTACTTTCAGTGGTTCACAGAGATTCCCATACACATTTGTTAAAACGTTCCTGAAAATTGTAACCGTTGCTGTAAAATAAATTATGAAGGAATGTTTTTTTCAAAGTGGTCCATTGGATTTTTTTTTGAAAAGATGGTCCATAGGCCAAAAAATTTTGAGAACCACTGGTATACAGTCATTCGTAGGTGGTCATATACCCACTATTTTGGAATGCAAATGTACAGCTGGCTCATCAAACTTAACCGCTTCACTTCTGAAACTTTTACTGTTAGGGAGTGACCCACACACAAATTTGTTCATGAAAGTATGTAAAGTTGTGTCTGCAATCTTTCTCTGTTTACTTCGTAAATATCAGTGCAACTGGACCGTGAGTGTTGAAATACGGTATGTTTGAAAATATGTTTGAGCTCTGTCTACTCGACACATTAAGAGTTGTGTATGACGTGCTTCGTGAGTTGTGAATATTATACCCAGTTATACTGTAATACTGGTGTAAGTGATATTTTAAGCATGATATCTTTAAGCTTTAGCAATAGTATTTGGAGCTCTCTGAGTAACTTGCACAATGCCAGTTAAATTTTCGAAATCAACGTCTCAAACAGGTCTGCTGTTTCAAATCCGTGTTCACGACCCTATTCTGATCTTTAACACAAAACTGTGTGTTACAAAGGTTTAAGAGTCATTGGTTCCCGACCCTGTTTCGAATGTGATAGTTTGTTTGAACTGCGCTATCGTAATGTGGTACGTAATTAAGTGCTTCTTAACCGGGTGAATGGTTAACCTCAGGGTGAATGAATTTCTTTCTTAATTTTTTGTATCCTCTGGTAACATGCAGTTATCTTGTTCGTTTTTTTTATCCCAAAACACATCAGCAATCGTGAGTAAAATCGCGGACTTCAAGCGTTCAACTTCAGTAGTCAGAAACTTAACACCATAGAAAAAAACGATCTATGGTGCAATTAACGGTGTCTTTCGTAATGGGGATAGATTCTACCGAGAGATACAATGTTTTATTCAATTGAGGATTGAAATCTTTGCTGTGCTCGGCAAGAGAATCCTATGCTCCTGTGCAAAGGTTATTTGCTAGAATCGGAGTACTAGCGAAAGCTTCATTCTCAATCTCGAGGCAAACCAGACACATGTACACTCATCAGAGTAGCCTTATCAGTTGAAGTACAGGAACAGCCTATTTGTGATATTTCTTTGTTACCAGTTTGATATTGATTCCAACATCTAATATGCGTTAATATCTCAATACCCGTCAAATGTCTACGAAATATGTACAAAAAACACTTTGTTTTGCTGTAAGCATATGTAAATGTGCAGATGAAATAGATCAGGACACGCCAGCTTCGCAGTTTAGGAACCAGGGTTTTCCCAGGAAGTGAAGAATCAAGCCGTGAGCCGTCTGCTCAATGCATGTTTTGCTATTTCAAATATAGCAACCAGTTAATGGCTCGTTCAAAACTACGGAGTCATTTACAAAACAAATCATCGCAATTTTCCAAGCAACAGTATACGGATATTTATGTAAACTGTAAAATTTCCTCCATTCATCGGCCGTAAATGACTGCTCGTAAAAAGCCTCTTGTCCTTCCTCTTCAAATAATGCTTGTGCTGATAAAAGAAAAGAAACATTATGCAAAGCTGAGTCTGTGATCAAACCANCTTTGAAAATCGTAGCCAGTTTGCTGCATGGTGGAAAGCATGCTGTGGATAAAGTAGAACAAATAGTGTGGTCTAACAATCANCATTCGATATACAGGGTGACCCAAAAAACAGAACCCACAAATCTTTGAATGAAATTTTTAATTTTAATTATTCCCCATTTCTTTTTCAGGTTGTTGTAGTAGAACACTTAGTGGATGAAAAATTGCAACAATAGTGTTTCCACCCTGTCTTGGTCAACCAAAGAGAAGGCATTTTGCGTGAAGGCATGTTTCGCTAACAATTCATGCAAGCAAAGTAGTGCAAGCAAGTTTTCAGAGTTTCAGTGTCGTCAGGCTCCATCAAAAAGCAGAGTTTTTGACTGGATTCGGAAGTTTTTAGAGTATGGTACGGTGAAAAATCTTAATTAAAAATGTCTGAGGGAAATTTACTCTGGTCGGACGGTGAGTGCCAGGACGCAAAAAAAAACTGATGCTGTACGTCAGTGTTTTTCAACCGGGGTCATGTAAGTAGCTGCCAGGGGTTGCCGCCGAAACAGACCGAAATTGCCTGGGGCGAAATACGCAACCACAGTTCTATGCGGTTGTAGGAATATAGACACTTGGGTCATTGCATAGGGTTCCATGTGCAACGCAAACATTTCCAGAAGGTTCCACTGCAGCAAAAAGTTGAAAAACACTGATGTACGTGATTCGGTCGGCCGGCCTCCAACGCTTTGGAGACTATTTGGAGCATGTCTTGGAAAGAACATGACTTTTATGCAGACTTCAATGACTGAAACTTTGGGAAATCATTGTGCACAGACTGAAATTTAAAACACTGCAAAGTGCTTGAAGCTTACTGGATTTTTGTAGGATTTAATAAAATTTTTATGGGTTCTGTTTTTTTGGGGTCCCCCTGTACTATGATGGTTGTCACATTGGCCATACATTCGCAATAGGGTGAATGAGAATGGCAGGGGTGAATGAAACTGAAAAAGGTTAAGAAGCACGCGATAAATTGTCGGCTTCATTTGCCAACTGCTGACCGACTCCCCGGTGGATGCTGCTATTGTGGCAGAAAAAAAACAACTTCTCACCTTCCCGTTTTTTGCACCGCCTCGTTTTTCACCCTGATTTCTATTAGGCAAGAATGTTGCATGGATATGGGTCATGGTGAGTTTTTCGCGGTCAGTTGCAGCAATTGTTGGCCTGAATTCTCTATTAATATAGCTCAGTAGATACTTTTCTCTCCCCATTCTTCAATCGCACGGTTACATAACCCACCCGCCATTGTAGGATACGGCAAGGAAGGAGAGCCGTCACGGTCAGAAGAACAATAACCTGGGCATTTTTCCTCGTCAGGCGAAAGGTCAATGTATCGGGCCATAGCTTTGAAATTCGTTTTAAGCCTTTCTGTGCAACCGATTGCGCGTGATAAATCTAACATCTCAAAGAAATTGCGTTGTTTTACAGACGGAGTCTGGCGTGTAGCATGCTATGCTTAGGATAGAAGAAAACGTCACAGGCGATTCCGTGCGGTAAACCAAGTGCGGCTCGAACGCATGTCGCGCGAACCAGGACTACTCACCAAGTTCACATCTTCATTTTGTTGATTGAAAGTCGTGGCTGCTTAGCGCCATCAACCAAGATATTCGTATTTCATGCAGAACCGTGGTTCTAAAGCAGTTGGTCGGACTTCCGCTGGAAAATCAACAACTGCGATTTACGTGAAAGCGAGCTGTGCTTGCGAAGTTGATTGTTTCGCATCCAAGCCTTTCCGTTGTGATTAGTTTCGCATCTGTTAAGTTAGTGCACTGTTAGCCTCACAGTGTTTCGTTTCCACAGTTGGTGGGTCCATCGTTCAGCTTGGGTACGAATAAAAGTTTGTGTTGGTCGTACTTAAAGAACAGAGCAGGAAACTTCGCAACATATTTTATGATGCAGAAAATGCCATATTTATGTGTTTTGCAGCTGCGTCCGTGTTTTTGTTACGCCTGTAAAACTTTCGAAGCAATATTTTGAAGTGAATCCAATATATTACTGAACGTGGACGTAATGCAAGAAATATCTTGTTTGATATAATTCATTCTTTGTTTTTGGTGCGTAACAGTGTATTGCTGAAAGTCGTCGTTAACGCCTTTCAGTTTAAACAACGTGTGATGTTTTTCACCTGCCCCTCGGCTCAACTTCTGTTATGAAAGATTTTTACGTGATTCGGCTCTGCGATTAATTTGGAGCCTTACTCCGCAATGTGTGCATATTTGTTTATTTCATTGTGTATACAAAACTATAAAAGTATCAATATTCAAAAACTGCCCACCGCAGGTTGAAGGAAATGATTAAAAGGTGAAGCAAGTCAATGTTGAAGTGACTTTGATTTCGAAAATTTGGAGATTAAGTCTATCAATTAACATATGCGGCCTGGAGCTAAAGCTACGCACATTGCAGTAACCAAAATTCGACGGAAAGGAATTAGATTATCGGAGAATACTTGGTCTATGCATGGGTCCAAGTACCTGCTGCAAGGGGTTCGGTACGAGTAACAAATCTGTGATTGTAGGACCTACTGTAATGACTCCAATCTCATTGGTAGGGTTTGCATTGAAAGCTGTTTTATTTTTGCGTATGGGTAATGGTAAAGCTTCAGTAAACAGGAACATATATAACCAGTCTGTTATGTGGACACTGGAACCGCTTTACTATTGGAGCCAGAGGCGTTTTAACTGTTAATCGTTAACATTTGGTTGTCTACGTTGTCGAGAATTACAGTTCGAACGAAAGTTGGAAGTACGGCTGACCTTGTTCAACCAAATTATTCACAGGTGTTATTTTTGGAGACTTAGTTTTATCCGAACGCGAATAGCTGTTGAGTATCAAAAGCGATGCTCGTTTTTAAGTTGCTCGTGGTTATTTCTTGGCGTGCAACCTATAATCGTTGATTTGTGTCGCTTGTGCATACGGCTCTTTGCGCGACTTGCAGAATATTGTTGTCCACACAGTCTTCGCACGTCAAGCTCGCAGTGCACGTTTGAGATACGAGAGCTAGTACTGTAGGTCGCAGAGTGTGAAGCACTGCATGTGCGTTGGCGAAGCAACTTGGACTTTTTCTGCCGCAACCAATAGTGCCGTGGTACTGGTCTAAACTATTTCCGTGATGTGTTAACTGTGTAGTTTTGCTATTTCTTGTTTACATACACTACCTTCGTTGCTGGACAGTCACAACATATCACTTGAATTAGTGCTTACAAAAAGGGCTGAAAATAAAAGTTTGTCAATCCTGTTGTTAGATTTCGATAGTGTCAAGCACGGCCGTAATACATAAGCATCCAATCGATTTGATGATATGATATGAAATGTAATCAAACTAGGCAGTTGTTGAGCTAGATGACTGTTGGCGTTGATGCGAATACCTTATGTGTTCGCTTGTAGTTCTGAAAGCGCTGTTCTTCATATCTAAAAGTCTTATAAACTGTGCATGTGTTTCTCAAAACACAGTAGCTACTGGGATTGTGCTTCTGCAGCAGCACTTGGCTTCTATCAAATTCTATCCGTCTCGTACAGTCGCTTACTGTTAGTTTGCATGATAAGCAGGTGCCATTACTACGGCTTCGAGTCCTTTTTAAATTTGCCGATAAAGGATCCCGCTGTAAAATTCCGACAAACGTGTAGTTAAAAGTAGTTGCTTGTTTTTACCACCTGAGGTTTTGATTTGATCGACGTGCATTTTTTCGAGGACGGACTTTTTGCGTGAGCGCCACTGATGCCAAAAAGTTGAGGTGTAAAAAACCTGATGGAAATGGTGTTGCCGGTCACGTTTTTAAACATTTTGTCATCGCAATCGTTGTGCTGTTAGGCATGGAGAATCACAAGTCTCTGCATGCAACTTTTATTTACCGACCTGTACTCCTTCGTTTGTTCGTAATGCGCTCTGGCTTTGAACATAAGGTTGTTGGGCATGGCAAAAATCGTTTTTCAATGAACTACATNCTTCTTGCGTATCGCCGTTCCTGNGTCCACTGTCAAAGACGTTTTGGCAGTCGCCACGCTGGTCGGGATGTTCCAGTGACTACCCACGTGCAGTTTTATTGCTTTAACTTGATTCGTGTTGGTATGTCGATATTGTGCTTGTATTTCACTCCTACGTATACCCCCACCCGTGCTCGCCCTTTCGCACTTCACGAAAGTTCGGTGTGGCTCGCGTTTAATTGGCGTTGCCACTTTTGCCAGGTCCTTCTTCGAAGGTAACGCATCGACTTGTTTCACTTTCCGATGTTAATTATTAGCGTGATCTGTGTGCGTGTGGACATGCGTAAAATAAAAATTTGCTTTTGTTCTTTTTTATTATAAACCGTTAAATACGTCAGGTGAAAAAGTGAGTTTCTGATGGTGAACATGTGGCCAAGTCTCTATTTGAATGTGTCGAGCTAGGAAGTACGTTCTTCATAGTTTTTAGTTGTACAGTGGAATTATCCTGTAACGGCACTTGATAACACCGGAAACAAGCGTCGCTGTAGGCGAAGTGATGATATAGCGACCGAATATAGCAAATTGCGTTGTTGGTCAATGCCACAGACCGGCAAGGGTTAAAATATTCTTTGATCAGGAGTGCCGCGTAGTGTTACACTACTTCGTCCCGCCTCAGGAATTATTTTGTCATATTTCCAAATTGTAGTCAATGTCATTGTTGGGATATTAAAATCTCATGCAANTTTTGCCACTTCATATCATTTTCGCTGTTAATGAAACAACGATGTCTTACTTTTTCCATAATGGGATATTGCTTTCAATATTTTACGCACTGCTCCACCAAGACGATGAAAGTGACTAAAGTCGCAACAATCCCTCAACTTTCTTGTCTGAGGGCCACTAAGCTATAACACAGGGTGGGGAACCTGCGGCCCGCGTGAACATTTGATATGGCCCGCACCATAACTGTCGTTACCGAAGTTAGAGTGCAACATAAGTCAAAACGAAGTCGCATGATAAACAGGTACTTAGATAGTAACTTAAAAGAAGTCACTCTTCCTCATAGTTAGATAAAGGTAGAATTTTAGGATAAAATTAATTGATTTTGCGGCCCGCCAGCGAAAACGCCCAGTTCATGCGGCCCGCGGTAGTAATTAGGTTCCTCACTCCTGCTATAACAACAGTTCGAGGGTCGGACATCATACATAACGTAATTGTTTCGGGATATGTTACATTCTACCAAATCGAAAATTATTCATAACTCCTTTTTTCATTACTGACGAAATGTTTTCGTGGGTTGTAGACCCCTTGGTCTAAAGTAAAATTCGTGTACGATTCACCACGATTGCTGGTGAGGCGCAATCCTTCATGCCATTGTCACGGCTCAATGATTAGCCGCTTAACTGCGTTCCTATTCGGTCATAAAGATTAGTGTTGGGGCTCCACATAGCTGACCTTAGACCTTGAATTGTAAAGAAAGCTTGCAACTGTCGTTATAATAAACGAACGAAATATCTTCGGGACCGACAAAAAGGCGTCGCTGTAGGCGAAGTGACGATAGCCGAAGTCGAAAGCACGTAAAAGTTACGAACTCTACCGAGACTGACGAAAAAGTGTCGCTATAGCCAAATACTACTGTTTCCAAAACTTATGCTTAATGTTAGGTAGTGTTACACCAAAGTTCTGCGAAAATCATTAGTGGTGCATTGAACATTTGTGAAGGTCATCAGACAATTACAGTGAAAGGATGAAAAAGTAAGATGAAACCCACAAGTTGTTTCTTTCCAAGGCATCAAATCTGCTGACAAAATAGGTAGCTTCATCTGGGCGAATACTTTCATTCCGTGAGATGCAGTGTAAAATGCGATAGGCATTGTAGCTCGGAGATGCTTCATACCAAACTTCATACTTTCACCGCAGTTGACAGACATAAAATACGCACGACACAGGTTGTTTTTAACAGCAAGACATAAAAATGGAATCTACTTCTATAGTTCTAAAAATATAAAGGTGCTATTAAAATTCAGTGAATTTTTGTTATTTTACGTAGCCTTTTTGTCGTACGAAATTTTAGGGGTACATGTTTATCTGTCGAATTGAAAAAAGGGTACATGGTCAGAGAAAGGTTTGGAACCCCTGCAGTAGAACAACAAAGTGTTTTCACTTGTCTCTGAATTTTGTTATCATCCTTTAGTGATGCATCAAATAAAACACTAAGATATTTGACTTATTCAGCATACTTAACACCTGC
>JGI24022J15233_10005640_pt1 | contig 13345 bp, 6 predicted proteins | sample Ectturendosymbi2_FD_15233 | JGI IMG/M metagenome (IMG submission 15233) | reverse complement strand
GACTGAGTTTTTTCGCTTCCACATTTAAACATCAGTTGGGAGTCCATGAGGGTAGAGCTACGTAGTGAGTCTTGGTCATCGAGAATGCAGTTATGTTAAACATAGACAATAGCACCGAAGTAGTTAAAAACTGATGGCAGTAGCTCCAATAATTCTGGTGAGAAAGATGCAACTGAGGCCTCTGGAGAAGCAAATTATCATCCAATTATGATAATTTGTTTCAGTATTTGAGGGTTAAATATTAAATAAATCATATAAAATTTAAGAGAAAAGCATGCGAGGGATGAAGTATTCAAGACACAGTTGTGGAACTTTCTCTTCTAGCTACCACCCATAAACCCACTACGCGAAAGGAAGAAACAGAATGTTTAAAAGTTTAAGGTACCGGGTTATTTTCTCTCAGCAACTTCCTGGTACGTAATAGCTGATTTTAAGGTACCGGGGGATTTTCTCTCAGCAACTTCCTGGTACGTAATAGCTGATTGCTATCTGCCGGCTTAGAATTTTACAACCTCAGCAATGAAGGAGCGAAGAGAATCCAAGACACACACTATGCCTGTTTGCTTTTAATATTTGCTATGTCATTATTACATTTTGCATGCGATTACCGTGCAAGTGAATTTATAGAAAAGCTACTTCTACTATATAATTTGACTCTCGAAATGTTCTTTATTTTCTTTCTCAGGCAATAGTAATTTTTGTTAAATCTTGGCTGTGGCAGGTAAAAGTAGCATACGTTTCTGGGACTGTTTGTGCGTCCAGTATGATTTGGCAAAATTATTTTTTGTGATGAACATGAGAATTTCCTTTGAAATATTAACCCTCGCACCGATGAGCTTGTTTCGAAAAGACAGGAACAGAGTTTACACTGACTGATCTTTTGTTTTATGCCTTTCCGAGTAAATTGTTGTATTCAACAAGAAAATATGAAAATGCAAAAAAACATTTTGCTGTTGATACTTTGGTTCTCCAGGTAACGACTCAACGTTTACCATCCGACACGCCATCAACAAATTGTAGTTAGTATAGTTTGATAATTGAAAATTATAATAAAAATGCGCAAAGGACGAATATGCTTATTTTTGAAACTACAGGTTTTGTGTTTTGAACACGAGGTTTGAACAACTGTTTTGCGACCTTTCCTATTATTCAGGGATTTGAGTTGAGGTATGAGGTCCGGCTAACAGACATTTCATTTTTTAATGTGAGTCCGTGTTACCAAAGTAACATTGCGTTTCAATACGTTGAAAGGGCTATTTCACCCTGATAAATAGTACACCTTGCAAACGAACCTAAGAAGCGTAGCACGTGATCAAGCAAAATCGGTCATGTTTACTTTTGCTGTGCATGAAAACACTGAAAGTATGTTAGACACTGTTGAAGTGAAAATCAGGTGGACCTGACGTCTCAGATTCATTTAAATTACTCTACGTTTTTGGATATGGTTTACTGAAAAATATTTAATCTGTACACCTACTTGGGAAGTTTTAGCACAACTCAAGCAGACGTCGATTAATTGCAAACGTGCTTGCAACTTTTGCAACCTGTAGCAACTGTTGCAAAATGCGATGATGCCAACGTAATTTTAATTCTAGAAACAACAGACCTTATACAAGGTAGGTGGCGAACGAACACAATAAATTTTAATCGTTGTTTTCTTGCATAGTTGTTTTTCTGTCTCACTGACTAAGCTTTCCCTAGTATGAACTTTCTCACATAACATCAATACAAAATAAAAATTGAATAAAATTGCTAACATCAATGCAAATGCTTACGAAAGAAGAAGTTGCGCAAAAAAAATTTTTGAAGCGATTTAAACAACGGTTTGATAAAAGCTTATCTCTCTATTTGAGTAAATTCACTATTTTGTATTCTGTTGGCTACCAGACACAAAATTGCTTCTGCTTTGCCTCATCATTAATTGAAGATTAACAAAACCTTCCACCAGTTTCGCATCATGCTGTTTAGGAATATCGCAATTCCATCAATATGTTAAACTTCTCTAAAACGGGGAAAAACTTTTACTGTTTCCAAATAAATGTCGATGTTTACAAGCAACCTTTTCTGCGTGAATACATTAACAGAAAAGATAAAGTTGCGTTGTTACGCACTTTTATTTTCAAATACAAGAAAATGGAAAACACAGCAAACGACTAATTTTGAGTTTCCAGCAGATCTACCAAGTCCTTCATAGTACAGCAAATTATTGCAGGCCGAATGTTTTGTTAAAATGCAACGCTGCTTCCTTCAAAAGAGAGTTTTTGAAGAAGTTTTAACCCACCTCTGTTGAAGCCACTACTTGTCATTATTTAGCTACTGGGATGAAAAATTAAAAATTGAGGTTTCACCTGATTAAATGCAAAGTTTTTTTTACGTGTAAACTGTTAAAAGCAAAGCTAATACCTGAAAAAATTAAATCGAGAACTTCAACTAATAAATCAGCATTTTAATCAAAACAAAAACAGAATGTGGTTTGAATCACAAACTAACCTTTGTTGGAAAGAATAATTACAATCGGAAAAAATCCAAGAAAAAAATGTATTACCGCAAACGTCCTAGTCAAGTATTATGCATTTGTAATATATGCTATGACCAAATTGAACTTACAGGAACCAAAATCAAAACTTGAAACAAATAATACATTTTTCTTCTGAAGTTAATGGTACCTGCAAAGATCTGCAAAGGTGAATTAAACCGTTAACACAAAAAGGTAAATAACCCACTTAAAAATGCGTACACCATATCTACAAACACTTAAAAATGTTGTTCGGCTTTGCTGCATCTCTAAATTTCTTCTTTTGGGCGCACGCGGGACTTAAAGGGTTAAGCAAAACGAACCAGTATGATAGTCTAGGAAATTTGTTTTCATAATTTGAGTTCCATGTTTTCCGAGGTAAAATGGTTTTTGAGTATTTTGTTTGAACATTCCTTTGTCGATAATTTTCATTTTGATCTCACAGCAAATTTGTTCATTTTTTATTTTTATTCACAGCAACTTCCTGAAACTGAAGCACGGTTTGATGATTAAAGACTCTCACCTGAAACCGTGAATAACGTCATTAGTGCCGAGGCTGGTCAAAGAAAGGCATAATATGTTCATGTGCCTCGGCCCATCGGTATAAAACTCAGGATAGAAGAGAATCTCACAGAAGCAATTGTTCTGCAAGACGCCTGGAAAGGTTTGGATTTCGTCTTCTTTTATGTTGAACCAAGCAAACTTTTCCGAGGAAAATGAAAATATTTGAATCATTTTTACTGATCTATGCAAGTAAGTCTACAGAAGAGCTTTCATTCCCTGAAAGCAACAATATCTTACTTAATTTCTCAATCTGCTGTAGTTTATTGGTAATTTCAATGGAATTTTTTTCTCAATTTTTCTTTCGGAAAGCAGATAGCATCAGCGTTCAAGTATGTGCTTTGTAGTGAAAACCTTTCATTTCAATTGCAGTAAATGCGACAAACACAAACTCCCAGTCGGTCTAACCTGTAAAGATATAATTATGTTGACACAAACTTGAATCCCCACAAAAACAAATGAAGCTAGTTACAACGACAGTCAACCTTTCTGTGATGGATGACACAGAAGTTTTTTAAAACAACTACCAAACATTCACGTGGTGTAACATGGCGTGATTGTTTTACTTGAGAGGATGTCACCATCACTATTTATAATTTCATAAAGTTTTGCTCAGTTAATTACGAGAATATTTCGCACAAAATCTTCCATTGGTTTCTGTGGTAGTAACTTCTGAACTTGAGAAATAAAACAAAAGTGGCCTTCTAGTTGTATCTATTGCTCCCTGCGAGTCTGACATAGCACGCAGTTTATGTATTTCCCGGAATTGGAAGAATGGAACGATAGGTATAGCTTATCCCGACGGGATATCAATCTGGACGTTTATCAACCATTTCACCTGGCCAGTGCACAATGGTCAAATCGTACACTTACGCAAAAATACGAAAGTGTTATAAAGTCATTCTTAACCTCTCGGGTTATTCGCGAGGCTGTCGGTATAGACTGTTTCAGTGCATTGAGGCTGTGTTTGTAGAAACAGCGTAATTCCAGCAAATGCCGGCCAATGCTTTAATATTCAAATTTGCTATATTTCGTGGGACGGCGATCCCACAGTTCTGTGTTTAACACGATTCTCGTGCACGGGGCACACCTGCTGTTTTCTCTACCGTTGTGAACAAGTATTCAGAACGTCGGAACACAGAATAAGGACAGACTTATCAACTTCATCAAAACTTGAAAATACTATTTATAGTTAAATTCGAAATATTTCGCATTTTTTTTCATCCATTTTAGATCGGAAATGAAGCAACGACTTGGCCAACAAACATAGGCGTTCGAGGCGGTGGGCGTGGGCAGTGCTGCCGAACCCCCTTGGCTTCAAAATTTCAGGCGAACTCTTTATTCAGGGCCGCTTCCGCAATTCTTTTAAATGGTTATGCAAGCACACGCATAAGAAATAATTGCACAAGCAAATGCATCATGTGAATAGGAAATGATTTGTATGAGCGCAGTTATTTCTTGCGTGTAGTTTAAACGGGCGGGCACACTTTGATCCTAACTGAAAAACTGACACTCAAATAGGAGGCGAAGCAAATTGTTTTTGCACTGCAATATGAAAAAAAACGTATGAATTCATTTGGTGCGTATGGCAAAAGTGCTGACAACCCAAGATTGATCACTTTGCTAATTTCTAATGGTACTGTAACTTTAGTGACAACTGTCGAGATATCCAGAGTTTTGTTTCTTCGTTCGAATTTATGTGTGAGGGTAGATTTGGGCTTGAAATAATCACTGGCTTATTTCCACAACAGTAGGATAAGATATCCCATTCAACGAAGAAAAAAAGAGCAAAAGAAGAGAAACAAATAAAAAGATAAACTACATCTGCGCGCGTAATGTAGTTCACATTTAAAACAACTAACTAACTAACTAGCCAACCATTACCAATAACATACCCGCGCACATACACGGAAAAAGTCAACAAACAATGCAACTTGAAGGACAGCACCACTTCCTTGAAGTAAAGGACATTAAAAAATAAATGATACTCGCTCTTAGCCGTAACATTGGCACATTTGGTTGTAATGGCTGTCATCGATATCGAGCTTACGATGGCTCTAACGAAACATGAACAAGATTGCAACTGCGTGCGGAGTATACCAGTGCAAATGCCGAATGTTTTTGGCTGGCTGAAAAACACAAGCTGAGTAACTTAGAGAGCAACATTGACGAGCATTAAAGCAACTGGCAGTAAATTGTAAAGCTTGAAACCTTTGAAAAAAATGAATTCTGCTAAGACGAGATTTTGCGCGGAAGTAGACATACATTGATACAAAAGGCGAAGATTAAGAATCTTTAAAAAATTTGGGAGCAAACGCAAAAAAGTAACAGCAAGGTCCAAAAACTGTGTTAGCAAGTAGCAATTAGAACGAGAAGATGGTGACGGAGAGTAGAAGCGTGAGACCTAACTCACCCAAAATAGTCTAATGTGATCAGGCCTTGAGGAAGGCCTTCACAGCATCAGTTTCAACACTTTCGACAAGAGAGGTGCGAAAGATCATTTATCATAAAAATATAAAAGTTTTCGATTGAGGGCTAATTTTCAGAAACTTGCCGCTAATCTGCAAAGAAGCAAGCATCAACTCAAACATGAGATCCTTCTGGCAACTTTTAACGTTTGTTTGCACCATAATTGTGTTTCCTCTTTTGAAAACCAAACCATTAAGCACGTTTTGGCTTATCTATGCATTCAGACACTCCAAAGCAGACTAGTCTCTCATAAAATATCTCTCACAAAACCTTAAAAGGGCTCTCGTAAAATTTCATGTGAGCAAGCGGTCGTGAAGTACAGTAGGAGAGAGTGCAAAACAATTTTCGCAGTTCTGTTTTTCAAGGCTGCAAAGCAAATTGTGAAGTCAAGTTATGTATTAAACTGGTGGTCAGAAACAACTGTCCATTGTCCACTGTTGACAGACATCAGACTGAAATTTACTTTTCGTCTGATGTGAAAGCACAGGAACGTTCTCCTCACTTATTGCTGGTTTCAGACAGGTTCAGTGTTTGCTCAAACAGAGCTGCACTTAGTTACCAAATATTTTTGTTTTGAACAAAATGGTCGCTTTAACAGGAAGTCACTTGTAGCCGTTTATTGAAGGATTCACTAGAGCGTTGTCACGTAGCCCACAAACTGTCGATAACAAAATTGACGAGCACATTTTGTTTGTCAATACATCACTTGTGTAACCATGACAAGGTTACCTTTCTGCTTTGGAGAATGATGCAACATTACAAGTATACCAAATGCCTAACGTCGAAAAGTTGCAAAGAGAAAAAAAGCACTCGAGCATCTTCATGACTATATAAACTAGGTACATGATAAAGTTCTTCATCTAAGGAAAAACTTCCTCTCCGCACTAGGCAACTACAACAAACGACGATCGAGATACGTAATGATCTGAATTTGCCTGCGAAAATAGGTCTACTTCTTACTGCAACATGAAGTTATTTACAATGATCCTGTCGGTTATAGCAGGTGAAAAACAGTTATCTGATAATCTTCGACAAAATGAATGTGAGGAAAGTTTAGATTTCTGCACTGGAAGAAAACTTTATGTAAAACCTTCTGCTTTGCGTCACAGAATTCGTGCTGGAATGTCAAGGTCATGGGAGGTTTCTCATTCCACCCAGTCGCTCGAGTATGTGGAGATACAAAGACACTGACCCTTTTCTTATTCCATACAGAGACATCATTCAGGCCAATTACAACGACAACCAACTGTACTGCGGTGGACGAGACGTAAGTTCAGTAAATCGTTCAGGATTGCTAAGAAAACATTTAATCACTTCATTTGATACCCTGCATATTTCTATAAAACAAAGGCATACTGTTATTACCTTGATTTTTAGTAATTGTCCAACCGTTTGATTGATCTTCATAGAATCAAATAAAAAACGGAGGAAAGTGCGGTGTTTGCGGAGATCCGTACCAAGCAGAGGTGAAAGAGAATGAAGCTGGAGGAAAGTATGCTTTGGGAATCATTACAAGGTTTCTACAAAAAATGTTCCTTGTAACGAAATCAAGCTTTAATCAGGAATAAATTTGTGATACCACAAGAGATTTTCCAAAAAATAGTTTTGTTTGGCAAAATTCGGTTGCAAATGATTAATCAACCGTTGAACCAGGACGTCCTATTTTTAATTGAGCTGAATATTCATTGGATAGTGTTTATAAAGTGTAAGAGCCCTTCCCAGAAAAATCAATCAACTGCATCTTTTATTTATAATTTTTCTTACTAGAACTATTTTGATGCGTTGCTAATGAAAACTATCTCGGCATATCAAAAAGATCAATGAACTCGAAAAAACGTCCATTTCAGAAACTTCACGCTAGGACAATTCTTCGACGTAACAGTGGAAATCACCGCCCAACACAAGGGGTATTTCGAGTTTCGTATTTGTCCTTGGAACAACGTCGCTCTGCCTGTCACTCAGAATTGCTTGAACCAGTAAGTAAAGTTTGCATCGTGTTCAGTATTTATAACAAGCATCCGCAAAGTAGGACGACTCCTTTCATCTTCTGCCAAAAGGTACCTAGAGTTCTATAAAGTATTTTGCAGCTGAGCGGATTTGCATCAGTTTTGCAGAGCTGTAACGAAACACGATAAGAGTTAAAGTTATCGCGCAGGCATTTGTTGAAATTCGAAGATGGCACCACAAAATGGTATCTGCCTGAAGATTCTGCTTCTGCTGTAGGATTGCATGTGTTGACTTTGAAACTGCCGGATGATGTCACTTGCTATCAGTGCGTTCTTCAATGGAGGTACAGGACAGGTAAGAAAATTGTTTTTTGTAAAGATTTGAGAACAATAATCATAACTGACACTCTTTATTTTACTAATAACCTTTTACTAATAATCATAAGTGACACTACTTCTGTTTCAGTAAAGACTGAGAATGCGTAGTTTTACATGAAATCCATTACCTATTCAAAATTTGCTGATCGATTCTTTGCTTGTCCCCAGTGCGGACAGCACCTACTTGAATATTGATGCGCGAGTTTGAACCATGGCAAAAAAATAGATGTAGAGCCCATTCCGACTGATGTTTCGAAAGCATACGGCAAACGTAATGTTTTTAACTGTCTTTCTTTATCTACCTGCCTTTTTCCACAGGGAATTCTTGGGGAAGCGAAAATGGACAACAAGGTCTAGGTCTCGGGCAACAAGAGGAATTTTACGGTTGTTCAGATATTGGAATTCGTTCAACCGTTGGATCTAAACCTACTTTTACCTTCAGCCCAACATCTTCAGCATCAAAAATTACCACAACAATAGCATTGAATAACGGAACAACATCCAAAGAGGATACCAGTGCAACAGGCACGAGTATTCAAAACCGCTCAACTCCAAAACCTGCGACGGCCTCATCAATAACTACTGCGACTGAAGATGCATCAAGCTCTGGCTCTTCTACGCCACCACCCGGAAGTATCGTCTGTGAATATCTTTCTGTGTCAGGTGAATGAAGATAGCTGCAAATTATTGATAAATATGAACCAATTGTACGTTTTTTAAAGACTTGTTATCAAACTTTAGTGAATAATGCATTTACGTTTAAATTGATTGCGTGAGTTTTATGTTTTACGACAAGTTTCTTCAGAAAAAAGTAATTTATGGCAGAAAAAAAAAATTTTTCACAAATATATTTTGAAAACGCAATATAAATTTCATTTGAATTTCAAAGTTTAATTTTCAATAAAACGCTCGATTTCCAAACCATGAACCTGCTTCTTTCTTCAACGCAAATGGCTACATGAGACAGTTGGTGTGATAAGAAAAATTGGTGTGGCATCGTAGCTTTCATGAAGACTCAACGCCGCCACAAATTCAATTTGATACTTCTTACTAGAGTTATCTTGTGGAACGTTTATGATAACACGGATATGTGCATGCTAGTTTGCATCAGAAAAGAAAAATATGTCAATCATTTGCATAGGTACAGGCAACTGACGATAAATACTGGATGCAGTAAACAATGTGACAATTTAATTGGATGTTAATAATTACAGAGGTTCAAACTTCAAACATTTTTTGAAGTTGCGTATCATCCACTTGTCATAAAAGTGCTCTGCTTCAGCAGCCAGAAATTCCCGATAGAAATCTGCCACCGTTCTGTTAGTTACTGATGTAGAGATTTGATGGCGATAGTCATTTGAAAAGGCATTGTACAACCGATTCCATACCACAAATCTTCAAAGCTTATCGAGAAAGTAAATTTACAGCTATCCGTAGCCAACATTGTGTGCTTTTTTTCAGAACTTAAATGCAATGCGAACATTTTGGGCGTCCCGATGTGCATTTCTCGTGATTCGTTTTACATTTGTGCTTGGCCGAACCAAGAACTCCCGTTCCGTTTCGCATGTCCTGCAGGGACCGTGTGCGATCCAGCCAAAGGTCGGTGTGACCACGAGTACAATGTTCCCCGCCCTTGCGGGACCAAGATATGAGGCTCCTACTCCAACGTGAGCAGAAATCGATGCACGGCGTCGTCGGAAACTCATTCTAAAGCTTATTCATGGAGTGCAGACAGACTTCTAATGCAAATTAAGCAGGCAGTTGTTCGTCTTGCACGCATAGCCTCTGTCTTTGGAGTTCATTGCCGCCAGATCGCAAATTTATTTTTTACTTTTTGCGAAAAAAACGTTTGATGCAGCATTTGGGGGTCATCAGTTTTTGGTCAAACGTCGCTTCACTTCCGCCATTATAGATAATTACTTGTTCCGTATCGCGTTGCTTACACCACAGTGGTTGGTTGAACATTAAATGATTCCACTTTCTTCTGTAGTTTCAGCTTCTGGATGGCGTTACTACACTGAGTATACGTGTCCGGAATAGCAGACTAAACATAAATATAACCTTCCTCATTACGGTAAACCACACTTCCATGGAGATTCATTATTTAAGATTTTTGTTGTAATTGTTCTTTGTAAAGTTGCTTTGTGAAGTGGAAAACACACGCTTTGAAATAAAGACTTCAAACGTTTTGTTTAAATAAAATCTTTACTTTTGTTTTATATAAGTCGATCGTCATTTTTCCGTGTTATTACGACGCCAATATTGCTCGTTTGCTTATTGCCGTTTTGTCAAGAAATTTATAGCTTTGCGTGAATCTGCTGCTGCTAAGTTTGTTGCGCTTTTACTGATACTTAAAACATACCACTTTATGTTTATTGAATACTTGTTTTATGCATGACGTGATATTAAGGTAGCAACGTCACGTGGAATGCTTCACTCTTCCTAAAATATACAAAAAGCAAGTTGGCATAGAAATTAAGTATTAGTACAATCACTATTGACAATTTTGTTTGTTAGATATGCAACCTAGATAAACAATTGATAAAGCAGAAAACATATTCCTTCAAATACCTGGGTAAAATGCGTCATGACGTGGAGTTGGGCTTAAAACCTTTACAGTTGCCATGTTTGTTTGAAAACAGAAAGGAATTTTATTTTGTAATCAAAAAGAATGTTCAATAGTTTCGTTGTGTGCGTGTGAAATGACAACTCATTAAACCTGTTTTGTTGTTTTACTTGTCGAAAACAAAGTTGAAAAACAAACAGTTACGTTGTTCGTTATAACTGAGCATAAACAAATATTCCTGAAGGCATATTGCCTTTGTGACTAGAATTCTCCAAAAATGTTTTCCAGCACTTTGTGAGGACAGTAACACAATTTTAGGCTATCGACCCAATTTAAAAAACACAGTAGCTGTTCGTTCGAAGAAAAATCGATTTAAAAACATTCCTTAACTGTTAAAATCTTTACTGCACTGCGCACCAAAAAGCTGGAACTGGTTTAGTGTGTCACAAGATGTTTTCAGGAGAGCAAAGTTTGTAACTTTTCCATCCTAACTGCCTACACAGTTTCACAATCCAATTGGCTCCAGCAAAAATTGGATCACGGTTTACTTGGATCGAAAGATCAATGTCCTTCAGAAAAGTATCGTCAGTTCCTGAAATAGTAATATCTGAGAGGAAAAGTATAAAACCGGTAAACTAATAAAAATATTAGAAATTATAGCACCGAAAGATTAATATGCGGAACTGTCCCAATCTAGAGCTGACTCCAAGTGTTTAAAAATAACATAGCCAGCCATCGATAATGTCATTACTGTGATTTCAATAGCACTTTCAACTGCAGGGATTAATAATGCCGCGACTGGTTTGTTTTTTCTTTTTTTTAGCTTTCATCATGTTATTTGGATGAACGTTAGCACGCAAGGTATTGCTTCTTGTTCTTTCAGTAGTGTTAGCCAGTAAAATTGTAATATTAATGTATGGTATTGATTCGTGTAATTCATGTCTTGCGTCTGCGCATTTGCCACACTGTATCAGGAATTGCGCCAGCCTTTCTGGACTTTCACACCTGTTGCACAAACGATCGGAAAGAATAACTATTCTGTGCAAATGTAAATGCATCCGTGAGGAGTAAGGATGTACCAGCGATTTTTCTTGATTTGCGTCGACACCTGTACAATAAATCTTGTAGATCATTGGTGGGCAAAAGTATCAGACAAGGTTCAACAAACTAATTTTTTACCAAACCCATGCCCAAAAGAGTTTTGAAAGAAACTTATGCAAGTCATTACAGAACACTACTGGTTTACACATAACCAAAAGGTGGAGATGCAATTGCGTATACAAGTCAATGCAATTTTGCTTCAAATAAAATGCAGGTGATAAGTGGTGGTTGTGAACCGCTGCATTGGATAAAAAAAGGGAATCCCCCCACACCAAGCTTTCTTCTCTTCCTATTTCTCGATATTGATTAAGATGTTGAAAAGATTTGGAAGGCCGGATGAAATAGCTTGGAGGGCCGGATTTGGCCCGAGGGCGGTAGTTTGCCCACCACTGTTGTAGGTGATTGCGCTACTGGTGTTGACGTACTGCTCGATACTGCGCTTCAAGCAATTACAGCATATCCAAAAGAGTACTGCAGTTACTAGAACCTTTTATCAGAGGTAGATTTGAATAGTTCACGATGGAGATTTTGCTAAAATATCAGTAGTGTCAATCACAGGACACCCCTATGACCCGCTATCCATATATTACTGCGACGCTAATTCGCGGGGCTTGGATAACCGCTCGTTACTACAATATAAAGTAATGATGTTCTCCCTATGCGAATAACACGCTTGAGTGTTGCATCAAGACGCTCAAGACAGCAAAAACAGGCAACAGAACTTCTATTAAAATAAACAAAACAGGTTCAGTAACTATTAACTCACGAAAATACGGAAAAGAATAGCTACAAACTCACCGAAATATAGAACCAAGTCTGAAAAAGACAACGAATCTGAAGTACGGAATTGACACTTCTGACTGACAAACTCAGCAATTTCGTCGCAATCGACCACACAAGTTAATGCAAATTCGACCGCACTCTACCGTACAAGTTTCAGGCGCGTCTGCACTACATTACGCTTTACCGACAAATGCCGGATCGCAACCGATCGGTCCAAGCACGTAATGATCAATTAACGCACCAAATTTCGCCGCGAAAAGACAATAACAATGAAGGACAGGCCCGGCGCACAACCCAAATCGATCAGCAAGTAAACCAAAAAATAATTGCAAAAAGAAACTACACATAAAGGCAAATTAAATTCTGCACTGCCTCAAAAACGACACTGCGGTGTCTGTTTTAACTAGGAACTAGGCGTTTGATTGACATAAATATTCGATACACCAGACAAACGCATTCACGACGTACTAGGCAGTTGAAACCAGCAGGTATCGTCCTTCTCCGTGACGAGAGTAGGCAGATCATCAGTCAGCTCTCTCCCGCCGTCGCGTTGACCCTGTGCAGGAACAATTAAAAAAAGATTTTGTATAGGCCTCCGCAGTTCAAGGTCGCGGGTCTTAACCAAGACACTTCGAACGGTACCGTGTGCATCTGTGTACACACTGACTATTATCTCAATCAACGACTGAGAGCGTGGTGTTGCATCGCAGACGAGCAAAACAATATCATCCGTCTCGAAGTTTCTTCTTTTGCGGGGCCGGTTCTGACGGGCAATGACAGTTCTCAAATGCTCTCGAGACCAACGTTTGCCAAACTGGTCTGCCAAGTATTGTACATGACGCTAACGTTTCAGAGCGTAGCAATCCCACTCTGAACAGGCCAGGTGGAAGCGTCGTCATCGTATTTACTCTCACTAATGACTAAGTGGTTCGGAGTCAGCGGCGTTTTTCCATTCACATCAAAAGTCACCTGCGTGAGAGGACGCGAATTCAGGATTGCCTCCGCTTCGAGGAGCAGGGTGTGCAG
>JGI24022J15233_10005639_pt1 | contig 13345 bp, 8 predicted proteins | sample Ectturendosymbi2_FD_15233 | JGI IMG/M metagenome (IMG submission 15233) | reverse complement strand
CCCACTAGGCAAAATACTGCAGGAAAATGCCCCCCCCCCCCTCTTCCAGAAGTTTTATGTTGCGACATCCCTGGTCTCTGTTGCCGCCAAAGCAATATTTAAATGTGTTTCCGACTTTTTACTGCAGCGTACCATTTAATATACTGGTTGGGGTTGTGTATCTGCATCGTGTCCAACGACGCAACAACGGTGTTTCGATACTTACAATGTGTACAAAGTCATAGCGCTGCAGCAAAAACAGACTTCAAATATGCAGCATTCAGTAAAACACATTTAACTATGGCCGTGCTGAAAAGGAAAGCAATCTTAGCAATTAATCAGAAATCAGTTTATATCGTGAAGTCTGCACAATTGGCAACACTATTAGTTTCTGCACAATTGGTAACAAAATCTAGTTTTCTTGCAAAACAACATTTAGCTTATCGGCAATACATTAACAATAATTGACAGTTTGTCAAAAATTCAACAACAAGCGTTCAAAAGTTCAATGCCGATAATTGCAAATATGAATGGGCACCCATCCAATATACCAGTGATTATAGCAGTAAAAATAATTTACATAGAGCTCTGAGCAATTTCAATTTCTGCGCCAGTGAAAACATCACTGTAGTGAATGTTATTATTTCTTTACGCAACTTCCTTCAGAAAAAGATGATTGATCCTGTTCCGTTCTGGCAAACACGATTGATTATATAACACGAACAGTCTAAACACATGTCAGAAGTTTTCTGAAGTCTTCCGGGATGTTCCAGCGTCATCCCACGCCAGTTTCATCCGTGAGACTAAGAAAATCGTAACAAACTGCTTTGTTACCAGGATCAGATTGTCATGCGCCAAACCACCACAAGCGCAATGATCGGTGGCATTGTCAAAACTAGCGCGCAATGTAAGGACCCGCGGTCACGGACCATTGATCAGTGCGAGGTCAAAGGCCAACGCACCTGTGGCAGGGTCATCAAATCCATGCGGTCCAATGCATCCCGTAAATAGTTGGTGTAAGGAGTCAAAACCACCGGGCTGTTCTGTGCGACCCTGCACAAGACGCCGAGCGCCGTGTCTGCCTCTCCGCCAGCACCCGATGACACGGCGCTCACGTGCTCCACCAGGAGGCCGATAGCTTCTTGCTTGCAGAAGCTGTCCATGTGCAGCAAGAACAGCTCGTACAGAAGCGCACCAACACTACTGAGGTTGGAATCGTGCTGCCAAAGCTGAAACAACAGTGTTGAACTTATAACAAGCAAAAGGGTACAAAAAGAATCAGCAGTCTTGACCGACGCACAACAGGAAAAGTAGCGATGAAAAAAAAACGTTCGCAGCAAGGGAAAACATACTGAGGCTTGTTCTAAGTCCAGTAATGTATGGATAATATTCTTGCTATCTGCTTTTGCTGCACATTACAAACAACAATATACACACAACACCAAGCGACTGTAGATGTAGAGAAATTCACTTGCAGAAGTAGCATAGCAAACAAACTTATCATTACTCTTCCGCCATGAAATAAGGCACAGTGTTTTCAAACCAAACACGGATGTGATAGCGAAAAAGTGTAAAATTGTACCTCGTAAAAACATTCTTACCATCGTCTTGGCAATTGAACAGACACTTCGGAAGTGAGGAGCAAGTAAATATGAACATTTTTCAAAAGACTGTTTCAAAAGTGGAAGCGGTATGAGATTTTTTTTAATGTTTGAATTGAAAAAGGAAACCGCCGCTTTCTGCTGTTGAGTTTGATGAACAGAGCAAAGAAAGAGAAGTTGCACCACGTCGCCCACAGTATGCTCATTGGGTGCCACCTGAACAGAATGAAGCCACTCATGGTTCGACAACTAAGCACAATAAAATAGNGAATGATTCTGCCTGAAACAAGACAAAAATACACTGCCAAGCGGGGGAGATGACAAACTTTCTGAAGCACAATATGTTTTGGTCAAGATTTCTTCAAAACATTAACATGGAATTTTTACTATAATGGTAGATCCAACGATCTACACTAGTTTCCACCACACGGGCAAAAATACTAGGTTGGCACAATGATCACAAAGTGCCAAACTTCATAAACCTTAAAATTGACTTACAGGTGTAGTGATGGTGTGTTGGCTTAAGTAGAATGATTCAGCAATCACAACTCTTGAAAGAAGAGCATAATTTTGTAAGGAATCTGAATATTTGCTGACATAAAAATTTTGCAATACAACAGGTTGTTAATGAAAAAAGACTAGAGATAGACCGATATATCGGCATCGGCCAAAACGGCCGATTTTACAGTAGGTGTTGACATAACGCTGTTGTATTCCTCACGCATCCAGACAACTTGCGCACGAACTATGTCAAGACAGTTATCTTGCTGCAACGCTAGCAGGTGTATTTTCATAAACAAGCAGACAAGACGAACCATGAAGCACGTGTCAGTCGTCGCAGCCGCAACTAAAGCATCATCATTAATCAGATTAATTAAAAATCATAGCAAATTTTTGAAATTGCTGCAATTTGAAAAATTTTAGCTCATAAATTTTGATTTTTGAAGTTTTTGAAAAAAAGGAAGACATGGAGTACATTATCTTTTCGATGATAGAGCAGAAAACAAGATTTAAAAAATTTGGAAATATCAGTATCGGCTATCGGTCCATGAATGGCCGATATATCAGTACCTGCCCCCAAAAAATCCATATCGGTAGATCTCTAAAAAAAGCTACATAAAACTTAAAAGCAAACTGCACCAACTTTCTCCAAAACTGCTATCCATGACTGAGCAATGAAAGGCTGAAACTGCATAGCAGAAAAGATAACATCAGCAAGCACTAATGTTGATGATTTTACTGTTGTTTCTGGCTCATCTGATTCGAGAAAAACAGCGAAATCCAAAGGCAACCTCATGTTTTGTATAACCTGTAAGAAACATTGAATGTACAATTTGAAATAATAGTCTTTAGCAAATTTGAGAGTAGTTCGTTAAGCAACCTTATAAACGAATTACTTGGTGTGAATACCAAAGAATACTCAGATGTCATTTGACAACTTTACCAATGCTTAGCCCTAGGTAACTATTTCACAAACACATAATTAGCACTAAGACTTCTTAGGATGCACTGAAACAAGAGAAGCGTTTGTGCTACAGAACACTCAACAAGAAGAGAAGTCAGGACCAGTGGCAAAGCCAGCCCAAAGTTTGGGGGGGAGCAAAAAAATTTGGGGTGAAAAAGTGTTTGATCTTAGGCAAATAACATTGTTTTGTTTGAGATACCACCTCTTAAAGCACAAAATGACTATATATGCTAAAAATTGGGGGAGGAATGGCCCTGTCGACCCCCCTGGCTGCACCTATGGTCAGGACCAATGTGCTAGTACCATGCAGCACTCAATGTGTGTTGTTTCTAAAGAATATTCAATTGGAGGAATATTTCAGCACCACTTTACCAAATCATTTGAGTTACAACTTTACCAGTATGGGCAAGAAGTTAAAAAACATGTGGGTGTTAAGAAGGTTCAATGACAAAAGAAAGTGACAGGACTTTTAGAACAATTCATTTTGTAAAAAATAAGCAATCTACATGATTCATAACTTCACAATAAAGTATAGCAATTTTTACAGACAGGACTCTAGCTACTCATAAATTTGCCAAATAATTTGGTTTACAAAAACTTTTTAAACATAGTAGACTTTCCACTGACCTACTGTAATTTCTTAGCTAAAAGAACTAAGCACAAGACAAAGCACTATATTTTGTTTGCTTCAAAATAAATTTAATGAACAGTCAAACTTCAAACTAAATAAAAGTATAGTTTAGAAAACACAGAATAAGGATTTCTTCTAATGCTCTCTCTAATAAAAATTTGATAATTGTGCAAGTCTAATTGTTTACCAATGGCAGCTGGTTTACAAAATTTGGACACATTGTCATAAGTAGTCTCTTTCAATTTACTACACATGTAGCTTTACATACCATGCAAACTTAACCAGAAGGACATTCACAGTAAATCAGTATGACTGAAATTCAAGCTTCCAAACTTCTGCAGGTTCATGCAAGAAGTTATGAATGTTACACATATATACACTAAATGCTTTCTCTTGCAAAATGTGGCATATTGGTGCAATCAGGTTTGATTACACAATTCACAACAGAGTTTGTTAACTAAAAAGTTGGTGAGTGCACATCCTACCCTTTAATAACAAATTTACAAATTAAAAATTTGTTTTAGTGACACCATATGTAGATTTTACACAAAATAAAACAACTTTCATAGCAGTACCTCATTAGCAACATCAACAGATGAGCAAGATTTGAGAAGAAACTTAACAATGACAGGTAAATCACACAATGATCCTGATGACAATTTTGATATAGCCAGACCTTGAACATCTTTGGTAACAGAGCTGCCCAAAACTAAATTGGAGAGAGCATCAAATACAGCAGAGGTAATGTTGTCTGGTCCATTATCTAAAAGTTCACACAGACTTGCTGCCACAACAGAATGGTCCACATCATCACTAAGTAGGTCTGGTATGAAGGAAATAATATCACATGAAACCTGGAAACAAACAAGAACATGTGAAGGTATTTTATGTTTGCCTGATGAAGCAGTTCAAAAGTAAACAAAATTGATTAAAATTAAAAATAAAGAAGTAGTTCCACATGATGGTACAGTACAAGCATAAAAGTAAGAAACTCACGGCAAACTCACATAAATTTAGTCAATGGGATAGTTTTAGCCACAGAATTCAATCAAAGACTCAAGACTTGGATTCTAGCCTAGTTTCCAATACTAACTTGAGCGAAATCTTCCCTCTTGCAGTTGGGCCCACGGCCAGGTAACATGTGCCAGAATGGCCAAAACCTATCCCACTTCTGACATCACTCACAAAAAAAACGAAACCGGAAATTTTTTCATTGCCGATTCGAGACTTGTGGCATCTTTTGAGAGTTTGAACAGCTATCTAGCACAATCAACTGACAAGTTATGGAGTTGCAAATTGGCATGAAAATAGCAACTCATGTGGGATTTCTAGATGTTATATTCATACACTGGCAGTAAACATGTTAATCAGTAAAAATCAAGCAATTTTATTGACCAAGCACAATCAAATCACATTGCATGTCGCCATATTTCTCCAAATGTATGAATGCCAAGCTTTACAAATGTCAAAAAACAATCCAGAAGTTTAATAGCTGGCAGAAATACACACTCCACTTACAGCAGGTTTCATTATAGAAGCCATTTGCAGTAGCTTTGTTGCAAGAGATGTAGAAGATTGGATAAAATCTAACCACCTCAGCTGGTTAAGAATAAGACGGGGAATATTTGCAGTATCTGTGTCTCCACGTACTGTAGGGGACAAATCCACAGTGACATTTTCATTGTCTGAATACATTGGCAGCTTGTTTGTAAGCATTTCAATAATGCATGGCTGAACTTCTTCACATTCAAGCATAATCTTGATCAAGGAATCCTGTAATGTATGAAAATATAAACCTTGTAGCAAAAATAACAGTAGCAAAGGAAATCTTTATAACCCATTTGTCCTTAGTGTCCAATGATTTATTGAAATGCCTCTGCTATTGAAACAAATTGAAGTCATGATTTACCAACAGCTGAATACAGAAACTAATTTAATCTCAATGCCTTAGCTCAAGGATCCCCAATCACTTAAAAGCTTATGATACCATATCTGTGATGCTGTTATGAAAAGCTATGATACCTGTGATACCAAGCTGAGTTTAGCATTGAAACATGGCTTGTTAAATTTTGGATATTTTGAGGGTCTATAGGCTCTTGCTTAGGAAACCCCAGTATCTATTTAGTGAAAGCTTTAAAATGATTTACACATTTAAGCAAAATGTCATTGATACATCACATGAAAAAAAACAAAATTATCTCTTAAAACAAAAAAGCTTGAATGATTGTGACATCTTCGAGAATATGCAGTTATGCACATAGAAAGCTTTGCACACAAAGTGCATAAAATCATTAGCCAGATTAAGAGTAAACAATTCTAGATTCTTTGCACAACTTTCTCAACATGGCTGCATTAGTCCTAATATCATTAAGAGTCATCTGAGAAAATACTACATTCTTGTGATTGTTGATGCCAGGAGATTGCACATCCAATTTGTTGATCTGCATAAATTTATTAAGGGTTTTACAAAACAAGTTATGCATTCTAGATCTGAACAGTGTTTTTTGAGATCAAAGTCAAATTGATGATAAATACAAAAATGACTGGTCAGGTAAATACATGAGCATGGCAAAAAGCATGCTTTCAGTTTAATTACCATATGCACTCATAAATAAGGATTAATATTAGTTTAGCATAAGGAAACAGCACATGAAGTTAACCAGAATCAGTAAAATAATTTAGGTATGAAAATTACACCTAGGTTTTTTTAGATATTTTGATCATTTCTCTCTTAATAGTTTTAAAATTGAAACAATATTCACCAGCTTACCTTTGCGAAGATTGTGACCAATATAACATAATTTTTTTCAATCATTTTTTTAAGATATTTTGATCATTTCTCTCATAATAGTTTTAAAATTAAAACAATATTCACCAGCTCACCTTTGCGAAGATTGTGACCAATATAAAATAATTTTTTTCTATCATTTCAAAAAAATTCAGTTTATGACCAAAAAAATAGTATTATGCTAACAGATTGTTTTTAAAAATCATCAAAGTCAAGTTCATCTTTGTGGGAAGATTTTTAGATCATTCACTGTTACAGATTTTGTTTAGATCATTGGTATATGAAAGATAGCAGCATCTCAGAAATGAATAAATTCAGGTGGAGAAAAAATACGCTTACTGCAAAGAAATATTTGCAATGACACTAAAAACAACCCAGCAAAATTAAAAATGTCAGCTTAACACCTCAACATCCACACACAACTACGAAAAATTTTCACCTGGATAATTTCAGCTGTCGATGACATATCAGTATCACAGTCTGAAAAACACAGTTCTGTAGGAAAAAGAGACGCAAGAAACTCGGCTTCAGAATCAAAAGTTTTTCGAATAGCCTCAGTAAACTGAGGTTTACCCTCAGACAAACAATCTCTTTCACATAAAATTCTCTGAAACCTTTGCTTAAATCTCACAGAGTCGATTGAAATTTTGTTGCCATGAACACCAAACTTAAAGCCAGCCTCAGACAGTATTGTGGTAAAAATATTAACACAACTAGCAGTATTGGTATTGTCACTGAAGGATTTATCATGCTTGCCACTTGCTCTCCTTTTAGATGCAGGTTCCTCAGATGATGGATTGTCTTGAACCACAGAAAAAGCTCTACGCTTACTTTTACTAGCATTAGACATTTTGAATAAACATCAATACCTGTGAATTTTAGTGACAAAATCAACATATCCTTTTATCAGTTGCTAGATATAAAGCATTGATGCCATGTGCAGAAAGCTAATGCCCATTTTTACCTCATATACAGTATATAACAGAAGTTTTACAAACATTGTCTTTGCATTGTAATTGAAACTGAATTCAACTTGTTTCTTGAATGCCACTTGTTGAGTTCAGCTCAATTAGACTTTTTTCAAAATTAGTAATGAATTTAAGGGTTGATGTAAGTTAGAATTGTTTCCCCCTATACATTTTTCTTACTGAACTTTATGTATTTGTGTGTTATTTCATGGTATCTTGCAACAATGCTAACATTCTATTTTCTGTGTGCTCATGGCCATACTGTGTTGATCATTATTTATTGGCAGTTGCTATACAGTAGGTCCATCTGTGAACCTTCATTCTTGAAAACTTATTCGTCTGCCGCCTGTAACATGACAGCAACACATGATGAGTGTGCAGTAGACTGCACTATGCTTGTTAGAAACATACCAAACCTAAGCCCTAAAACTTTTGTTTCTTGAACTACATACTTGTCTCATTTACTAAACATATTTTGTTTTTCATGTACCCAACATTTATTGGATTAATGTTTGCTGCTAATATTACTGTAATCTGTCCATGCTTTTGTCTCTTCAATATCATTTGGTGACAACATGCATCTGCTTGGACATAACTCAATAAGTCATCCATGGAATTCACCCCATTATGGTCCAGGGGTAAATTCTTATTCTTCACGATTTATATGTATAAACATTGTTTTCAGACCTTGCTACTTGTTTTTGTAATGAAACTTTATGTTTCTAATTGCATTACTCTCTGCCTCGTGACCCTTATTGTTGTTCGCTTCCTTCACCTGTGCCTGCTTTAACTTTCCATCTGTACATGCCTAACACTTCACCCATTGCTTGCCCTCCATCATCTGTGTCATGTTGTACTGTACTATAAAACAATTGTTTTATATACTTTTTTAAATTGTATTATTTTCTGCCCTTTATATATTGTTTCTGTAAACTTCGTGCCTGATTCTTTCCCATTATTTGGTTTGATGATTTTCTGTATTTGGGTTAATTCTATTATCCTTTAGGGTGGTTCAATATTGCTGGGTACATTTGGTTTGTTCAATGTAATACTTATATAATTGCCAATTCAATTGGTATTGATGAAATTTGACTTCATTTTATGTTTTTTTTTGTTTTGCGCTCTTTGCATGGTTTGCCTGGGCATATGAAAGCTAACTCCTAAATCTAAACCCCAAACCCAAACCTTAAACCTTTTGAAAAAAGTAAAGAAGAAGTTCATAAACCACCCAAGGAATAGTGCAACCACTACTACCAAAACAAATGGTGAGAGCCAAACTGAAAACCATTTACACAATAGACGTAGATGTGTCTGCTTGACTACCATGACAGTGCCGCTAGAGTAGGGTTGTTTTATACAGATAAAGGTTAACTGAGAGCATTTTTGCTATCCAATATCCGGATATTTTTCTGTCACTTAACCAGATAAAGAAAAGTACCACTACTAATATGTTTTTTTCAACGGTCTGTCAGTGTCAATCTTAGAAAATCCCTATGAAGTTTTGCTTCCTATCTAACCGAAGCAGAAAGGGCATTCAATGCATTGCAATATGGTTCACAAAACTCCACAATCCATACATTGTGCTCAGTGGTGTAGCGACGCTAAGTGTCGCCAAGGGCCAACCATGAAGCTACTTCCCTTTCCATCCCTTCCAATTTGCTTACAACAATAAATTAAAATGAAAGAACATGTTTCGTGTTTGTAAAATGTAAGACATCTTAAAACATCGTGAACATCAAAATCAAGCACTCAGAAACTGAATGGGTTTGTTTTTCATTCTCAATCATGGGACTTGCCTTTTTTGTCTATTCAAGTTCACCAGCTTTCTCATAATTTCCTCTTTTTATTTTTCTGTTTTCTTTTTCATATGCATCTATGGATCCAGCATATTTCGTTAAAGTTACTCCCCTGCTGGTTTTCACTCTGCGGTATGCTGTACCACTTAGCTTCAATGGCTTACTCATTATAGGTTAGGGGATAAAAACAAAAAACACAAACTGTGTTACTGTAGGGCCCAAAGAAGTGATGGTGGGATACTTACTCTGGCTATGTTGTGCTTATGCGTAGGGTTGTCAGGTAGTCATTATAAACAAAAAAGGCCAGATCAACCCTTAAAAAAGGAAGTGACTACGGATACGCCTGTCTTAATAAAAGGTTTGTCATACAAACATTGTGGGTCTCGTGGTGTAGTGGTTAGGCGTGACAGCTACTATGCTGATGGTTTTAGGTTCGACTCTCATCTTCACCACTTTCGTTTTGTTTTTTTTCTTCATTTTTTTTCAGGCTTTGGTGTTACGTTTAGGGGTTAGTGTTAAGTTAGGAATAGGATAGCATTATGATTAGGTTAGGGTTAGCTTTGCTTAGCTTAGGGTTTGGTTAGCATTAGGTTAGGGTTAGGATTAGGTTAGAGCTAGGTTGCCTGTAAAAGGCGGAGCTCCGTAAATAGCGGAGTTTGGTTGCGGAGGTTTGATGACGTAACCGGAGTCATTAACACCGATATTTTACGTTGAGCAATGAGAACTAAACAGAAGTAAAAATAATTGCACTACAAAAGGTGATGTTACACTACGGTAAAAAAAAGTCTATTTTGAAGTTTGATAATTTTTGGTTATCTGAGTTTCACAACGGTTCGGGGACAAAAAAATAGGTTTCAGCAGTTGTGAATTTATAAAATTTTTAAACATCACAAACTTCCATGCATTCCATGTTTGGGGAAAACCTTCACTTTTTTTCCTTTTTTTGCTTTTGCAACACAACTTTTTTCCACTCCGGTGTCAAGCGAAATTTCTAACTTGCGAAATTTCTGACTTCACATCATGTACGAATGCACAGAGTAACGAGTTAGATTGATACTCTACTCACCAAATACGTTGATGAAACTGATTATTAGGGCTTTGGAATTCATATTTGGGTAAGTATCATGTCGGGTTAGGATATGGTTTAGGGTAAGGGTGAGAAAAAGAAAAATAATTGAGGTCAAGGACTAAGTGAAGTCCGAAAATTTTCAATAGTGGAACTTTTTCCCGTGCTATAGCTTGTTGTGGGTTCCTGACATCTAACCAAACTGTTTTAATTTACACAACACACATCAAAAAACGAATTACCAGTAGTTAATTTCTTTATGCTGAGAAGCAAAATTAACTGAAAAACAACAACAGGTCAGAAATTTCATAGAGGTCAGAACTTTCGCTTGACACCGGTTACATCATTAAACCTCCGCAACCAAGTTCTGCAATTTACGGAGCTCCGCCATTTACAGGCAACCTTAGGGCTACGGTTTAGCGTTAGGGTTNGGGTTTATCTTTTACGTTTAGTTCGTTTCTACCAAGCCTACTGCACTCTTGTCGTGCGTAACTGTTACGTCACAGGTGGCGTATTNATAAGTTTTCTAATTTCAAGATCCACAGGCGTATCTATAGCCACTGACTTCAAAAAACAAATAAATAGCATAAAATTTTTAATAAGCCAAATACTAAAGTGAATTGAACAGTACGAGATAAATACACAACAACACTTTGACTTTCAAAACACCCAAATGGGCTTTTGAAAGTCAGCCAATATATACATATTTTATACATAAAAAGAACAAATCTCACTCCATTAATTAACTTCTCGAAACTTTTGGTCTTTCTGAAGAGTAACCTGAGACTGCAAACCTAAAAGCATGAAACAACAAAACAAAAATTTTTAAATTCTCGTGCAGAGTTTTCAAGAAAAATTCAGCATTCTGTGACCAGAAAGTGTCTAGAAATCTACCAGTGGCCAAACAGTCTGCCAAAACGACATAAAAAATCTACTTGGCCAAAAAACGCCAAAAAAAGTAAAATTTCTTCTGGCCTTTTTTAAAAAAAAACAAAAAACAAAGGAGTTAAAAAAATCTAAATATTGCAAATTTGGTCTCAAAAAAGCCAAACCGGCAACACTGCTTATGCGCGGACTGAGTGGGGAATTCCCGTTTTCAAATAGATAGCAGAGGTGCGCATGGACTGGATTTTGGATTTTTTGGATCCGGGCTCCGGCTGCTTCTAACAAGATCAGGAGTGAGGTTTTCTTTCCTGTAACCGGATCCGGATTGGATTTGGATTTTGTGTTTACTGAAAAAAACGTTACTTTGTTTGGTTGACATAATTTTACCCAGACTCAAACAGGAGTCGGATTGCTTGAATGGTAGTTGGTAACGCATCCGGATTGGATTCGGATTCAAAATTTGCAAAACAGGATTGGAACCGGACTCAAGAAAATCAGAGTCCGAACACCTCTAATAGATAGCAGAGATCAGATACTCACTTTACACTGCACTGTTATTGGATTGACGCGTGAGCAATTCGTTGCCATTTGGCTTACCTTCGTGAAAGCACTTGCAAACTCGACATTAGGGCGTTTTTACACTGCACGGACTCAAAGATTTGCTTCGTGCGCTTGGCCTATGGTATTGCGAAAGCAGGGAATAGGTGAAAATCAAAAGATGAAAGCTACTTCCATTACACAAACGTGCTTTTTGTAGGTGTTGTCGGAATCGCCGAGATGTGATTTTATTTAGTGTTGTCCAAAAAATGACTGCCAGCAGAGAAAATTGTGGAGAACTGCTGGGCGATGAGGTCATGAAAACCGTGTCGCATCGTAATTGCAGTCTTCAAGTGACTTAATAGAATTTGAACAGCTTCTACATTGCAGGAAATGGGAGTCAATTTTTTCATTGCAAAGCCGCTTTGTTGATTTCAGTCACGATCATTAATCAGTCTGTTCTCTGCAGTGCAACAAAACAGAGTGTCAAATATGAAGATTTACAGCACTTTGCAAGTAGTAATCTATGAACAGTAGGTAGGCTACAGCAATCCACCAGATTGCAACTGTAACCTATTCCATAAACTTTTATGCCATATTTTATGCTTCTCCATGTGTTCCATTATGAACTGAGGAAATCATAGCCATATAACTGGGATACAAAATTCAAAGTGTAGCATATACTGAAGTCATCCACTTCCAATCTTAGGCTGCATATTTTTCACAGAAGTCGAATCACTCTACTATACCAAGGTGTAATGAAAACCTATTAATCAGTATTGGGGTAATAGCCCTTCAGCCCAATATTTGATGTCTTGTAACCTACCGAATAATCTTCCAGTTTCAGTTTGCTCAACCGATTCAATTTTGCTGATTGTTTCCCTAACTAGGTGTAGTTAGCCCACAGGCAAAACTATTAATAATAATGATATTTTATTGCGGACTCGTGGTCCATATCACAGACAAAAGGGCACAAAAAGTGTTTAGCTGTACATCAGCGCACATTACAGAAACGGTGTTTACACATGACCAGCACTGGGAGGAGCACATCAGTTCATCCTCTCCATAGCTGCATCGTCATTCGCAAAAGCACAGAAAATGGATAACCGTAGAGTAGGGTATTAAACAACCTGTATTAGTACTTGTCCAGCCTTGAGAGGAGCAAGGCACTTTCCCAGCACTTCTTACTTTTTATGCTTGGTGTGTACACAGTGTCGACATATTTTACTACCCAAAGGCAATACTGGTGAGATGCAAACTCCGAAACAATTCACGGACAACTACTGCATTTGGCCTCCATACAGGAGTGTTGAATAATTGAGGAATAATGAAGATTTGTAAAAAGCATCAGACATTTTAAGCTATCGAATAAAAAAGTTGGATGAAGATGCGCATCGTATAAAAAATCGATAGAAGTTGTTTCGTAGCACGGCATCAAAGGTCGTGACACAATGGCTAACCTGGTGTGGGCGAACACTCACATTTCTGGGTATGTAATGAATAATTCGATAGGCATTGTTATATACAGCACGTAATCGCTTCTTACTTGTCTGCGTGTATTTGCTCCACAATTGGCAAGCATACATTGGCATGCAATAGGCACGAAATAAAGTGTTTTTTACTGCAGGA
>JGI24022J15233_10005636_pt1 | contig 13347 bp, 10 predicted proteins | sample Ectturendosymbi2_FD_15233 | JGI IMG/M metagenome (IMG submission 15233) | reverse complement strand
GATGATATTCAGAGACAAGTGAAATCATTATACTGTGCAGCAAACAAACTCAGAGGCACTTTTGATCAGTGCTCTCCTGCAGTAAAAAACACTGTAATTTCGTGCCTATTGCATGCCAGTGTATGCTTAACAATTGTGGAGCAAATACACAAAGACCAGTATGAAGCGCTTAACGTGCTGCGTACAACAATACCTATCAAATTACGCATTACATACCCAGAAATGTAAGTGTTCGCCCACACCACGTTAGTCATTGTGTCAGAACCTTTGATGCCCGACTAAGAAACAGTTCGTATCGACTTTTTATGCGATGCGCATCTTCATCCAACTTTTTCATTCGTTCGCTTCAGATGTCTGATGCCTTTTACAAATCTACATTTTTCCTCAATCATTCAACGCTCCTGTTTGATGGAGACCAAATGCAGTAGTTGTTGGTGAATTGTTTCGGTTTTCGCGTCTCATCAGTATTGCTTTTGTGCAGTAAAAAATGTGTGGGCAATGTGTACACACCAAGCATACAAAAAAAGTAAGAAATGCTGTTAAAGTGTTTTGCTCCTTACAATGTTGGTCATGTGCAAACACCGATTCTGTAATGCGCTTCTGCATGAATAACCATTTTTGTGCTCGTGAGGATGGCAATAGAGTTGTGGCGATGGTGAAGTGTTTTGCTCCTCTCCGTGTTGGTTACGTCAAAACCGATTCTGTAATGCGCTACTGTGTGGCTAACTATTTTTTGTGCTCTTGTGTCCATGATCGCGTCTGTATGGACCAGGCGTCAGCAGCAAACTACTACAGTATTATTATTATTATAAAGGTTGCCTAGACGAAAGTTTCACTAATGTTTTGGGAGCTAAAAAAGGAAACGATCGACTGCAGACTTGAATGGTGAACTGCAATAAAATGTGTGCAAGTGTGGTTCGTGAAGCTGCGACCTGTAACTTACAAAAACAAAAGACAGGTTGCTCCAGTTCAGTGCTTCCCAACGTTTTTCAGCTTGTTATCCATTTTTATTCAAGACAAGTTTTCGTGGGGCCCACTATGAGATATTATGGTGAAACATCAACGAACAAATTGTGACGGTAGAAGGAAACAAAATATCAACAACGCATGCAATTTACTCTTTTAATGGAAAATTGAGCTTGCTCATTAGACCTAATCAACAGAAAGTCACTAAATTAAAAAAAATGTTTTAATTAAACACCAGAAAATTAACATTTTAAATGCTTGGCGGCCCTGCTGCAGGAACTTCGCGGCCCATTGATTGGGAACGCTGTTCTAGTTGACATTTTCAGAAAAGTGTTAACAAAAAAGCGCAACCATGGCCATGTCGACGCAGCCGAATTTAAACTGACGACAGTTTACAGCACAAGAAACGAAAGCAATCAACTTTACCGAAGGGACGTCCGTGAAGGAAGCCAAGCAGATTGGTTAAGTTGCTAAATACTTCCCGTCCCGCAACACAGTTAGTCTTTACAGTAGTGAGGTCTTCGCACAAGATAAACACGATGATTCCGGGCTCAGGAATAATTATTGCTACCGAGTATTTCTCAGATCCACATTTCATGTAAACCATGCATGTTTTGTAACATAGTCAAAAAAAACACTTAGGAGATACGATAAGCAATAATGTGATGCTCAGCAGCTTTTTTGAAACTTGCTTAACTGTTCTTGAAGATCAGCCTAAAGATAAAGTAGGGTCGAAACAAGGCCCTTCAGCGTCTGGATGATGTCAACGAAAGCAGTCATCATTTTTAGGAAACTGGAACTCCCACTGGAGTCGAAAAACTTGAAGTCCACTGTAAGTTTGCAACAAATGCTGTTGCTGTTGGAATAATTTGTATAAGCACGTCGTGGTGCTGCTGGCAGTGGACTTAAAGCAATAAGAATTCGACAGAAGTAGACTCACTCTTGACATTTTACCTTTAATGAAACTAAGTTAAAGGTCATGTGCAAGTTGCAGTGAATTCGTTGCATTCTCAGTTGGCAGCGGCAGTAATTACAAAGAATATAGGTCAGCAAGTTACATATATATTGTTGTTGCCTTCTTCAGTTGTTTAGCCTAATAATGCCGTTGAGATGCAGCATGCCATGTTGCAACAAGGGAAACTACGGTGGTAGCCTGAAAGTAGATGTTTTCCAATTTCCAGCTGATGAAGCACTGAAGCAAAAGTGGATATATGCCATTCGGAGGAACGACTTTGCACCAACACGATACAGCAAGGAAAGCACATATCGCACAAGTACTTGGCATCTAGAAACATGGTTTCATTCACAAAATCATGCCAAGAACTGTTGTTTTTATTGCCCGGTTGGAAAGTAGTTCCTAGCAAATAAGATTTTGCTTACTTTTGAAAAAGCAGGTGAGGATAAGGAGATCCACAATATTACTGCGAAACGATTTAATATTTTTGGCCTGGTGGTGTGTTCTTCTCAGCTGAAAAGCTAATGTATGTAATTTTTAATTGATCATATCTCAATAAGCTGTCTGCGCACACTCGAGTCACTTTTGAAAATTTTTAGGTGTTCAAAAAAATCTCGGAAAACTGAAATTTGCTGAAAACTTTGGCATTTGATGAAAAACCTGGCCGACATCTGTCATATCCTTGAAAGGTACCCAGACTGCTGCCAGTTGTCCTTTCACAAATGCCAAACTGCCCAGAATATTTGTCGGGACCAAGCTCACCACGTAGGCTGAGTTTGAATGAAAGATTAGTTTAAAAAGAACAGTCAAATTTATCAAAAGCTTTGATGCAGAGCGAGGACGAATGCGAGGAACAGGAAAAATACGCTCTCTGCCTAACTTTGGAAGACGTAAAGCATAAGGTGCAAACCGAAAAGCCGTGGCAACTGGTTGACAGTGACACTACTAACGATTTCACTATCTGCACATTGGCAACAATCAAGTGACCTTGGTTGAGAAATGTTTAAACGACTGACGAGAACTTAATGCTCACTTGCTATATGCGTTCCGTCAAACTTCCATATCTGGATAATTTTCAGTTCCCTTTGAAAGTGAACAGCCTGCGCACAATCAAAGCTGTGCGAGACCTTTTAATAAACATTCAAACGTCACCCTGAACAAACTGCTGTGATAGTTAGTTCATTTCAGTTTTTCAAATAGTTCTGTCACTGCTTATTCCCTTAAAATCAGAAAACTGTAAATATCATGGAGTGACATGTTTCATGGATGAGCAAATACGATTGATGACGCAAAGTATTTATAGTTATTCCTACGATTATCTGGTATTCGCTTCTGTTTTTCTGCAGCACTGCACCACAGGTTTTTCCACACAAGTGGCAACTGTCTTCTGCCATGTTACAACGTAATTCGAAAAATAACACTGTCATATTCAATGAGGCCTTTGACTGAACATCACGACAGCACGCTTTTGTGTTGTGTCAAAGAAAAAGTGAAAATCTTGCAGCCGAGGACAACACTGTTGTGGTTTTTTATTGATGAAATTCACATCCAACAGTTTTTGATTACACAGGTGGTAGGAACAGCAAAGAAGTCAGCGAAATCAGAGTGCTTTCATGATGAGCAGCATCCTGTCTAAGTACGAGAGTCCTGCGCGGGGCGGGTGCGGGAACCCGCAGATTTACGCGTGAGGGTCGGGCGCTGGTTGAATTTGGTGCGATGCGGGCGCGTGCGGGTTGAACTTGGTGCGGAGGGGGTCTGGGGCGGAGTAAGAAATTCTTTGTGCGGGTAACTGAATGTTAACTCAAGGCATGCGAAAGTGACATGAGCAAAAAATTTATGATACAGAAAGCTTGTAATACAAACGTGCAGAAAAGCTTTGCCAATTGAAATGCCTCATTGGGTCAAAATGATGTCACATCTTCGTGATGGTCTCATATCGCATGACTTACATTCATTTTAGCAAAACAAAATTTAGTTTAAAGCTACTGAGAGTATTTGAATACTAATTGCATTGGTAACGACTGTATGGTACATCAAATCCCTCCCAAACTGTTATGATATGGGCAAATTTAGTTCTAATGGAAGAACAAGGGTACTTAGAAATCAGTTCAGTACAGAGAGCACATGAGTAAAAATCAGAAAACTAGAAATCAGTTTTGCACCGAGGTGTCATTGGACACGTGGAAATCCACCAGCGCATAGTGCATGCACATGATAAACAGGCACTGAAGACCATTGCATCGAAAATGTCGAATTTGAGATTATAAAAATAAAGTCAGGCTGTCATATTGTACATACACAATAATGAACAGTTTCCTGGGCCGCATGCGGGCCGCGGGTTTGACATAGCTGGTGTAGAGACATTCTCCAGTGGTAGCGAGACCACAGATTGGAGTTTCCAGGTCTGCCATCTTGCAGGAAATACTTTTTGCGTGATAGCAACCACCGCTGCTAATGAAGGAGTGTTTATTATCGATGATCATGTCGTGAATAGTAGAAAAGCAAATTTGAAAGAGTTCTTCAGTGAACGACAAACTCTTTTTTCAACAGTGCTCTGAGAAAGAAGGGCTGAAGTTCGACTAGATTTTACATTTTTACCTTATAGTGTTTTTCCCGACCTTCCGTTGGATTTGAAATGAACCACTGAATAAATTGCCAACTAGCGATGAAACAAACTACATGATTTTAGTGGTTTTCAGACACACGGCGACTGGTGCAATTTTGGGACGGAAACAGTGCGAGGCGGGTTAGAAGTCTGCGGGTGCGGTGCGGGTTTGAATTTTGCGCGTGCGGGGTGGGAGCGGACAAAAAATTAACCCGCGCAGGACTCAACTAAGTACAAAGATGCTATGCATATCCCGCTCACTTACAGAATCAACAGCGAACACCTGTTTGCCCTAATCCAAAGTACTATGTAGGGTTTCGGAAAAGCGGGATTACGCGTCATTTCTGTTATTACGAACAACAATGCCGTTAACCGAAAAGCAATGTCATTCTTTGCAATGCCCCCCAAACTTTTCCCAGGTAGTTTTAATGCATTGAAGCAATTAAATCAGCTGGAATGCGGCTCAATTGTGAGATTTGCCTCAAACTGTCTTTGAAAGCGTTGAACCCTTCTACTTTTGAGAAACAAAATGCGAATTAGGCTATGCGTGTATTTAACGATTTCGTCGCTCAAGCCTTGGTCGATCTTGGCAGCAAGCACAACATTTTGCATTTTTATGATACCACCCAGCGTTTACATTAAAAGAATTTCAACCTGGTGGGATGTAGTTAACGTTAAAACGCCAACCAAGCGCTTGCATTAAAAAATCCTTACCAACAGCCATTGACCAAACTCGATGCGGAACCGAGATGTTTTTTNAATTTGTTTAAATGGTTGTTGGCATGGAAAGAAATTCCTGGTGACTGTCGGAAATCACGCGAAGAAACTTTCACCGCATTGTGGAACACATGCTACGGGCTCCTTGCAGTAGTAGATTATTGCTTGTCAAAACTTGGGTTAAATTACGTACTTTCAGGGAAGTTTCAGACAGATTGCCTCGACCACGTTTTGGTCAATACTGTCAACTTTCTGGTAAAATTTCTTTATGAGTTTTTGGAAGTGACAAAAAACTTCGCTTGCTTTCTACTCTAAAGCTGAAACTCAAACGAAAGGACATAATTTTGACAACTTTGAGCTTGATTTGAATTAGTTTGTTTGCGTACCAAACGATTCAATTGAGTAGCTAGTGTTGCTATGCGATGACGATTTTTTGAAAGTTGAAGAGTGTTCACCCGAAATTGCTAAAATTGCTGCGTACGTTTGCTTTGCTATAAACGAATGGTTGAAGCATTTACTGTAAACTTCGAATGATTTCCAATATATTGAAGCTTCTTTTATTAAAGGAATTTCATATTTCTTTCAAATAATAGAAATGGTTTGCATTGCTTTGATAAGGTACTTGGTTAGTATTTAGATTTGTGAAAGTGATGAGTATGTTCTTCCCGGCAGGATTTTCCTGTTGAACTATTGCAATTAGTCTTGGAAGCCCAAGGATTTTCCAATGTTTTTCGATGGGCAAGTGTGAAAACAGCCATGATCCATATAAAATAGTAAACATGGCTTGCTAGATTTGTTCAAACATTTCTGATGAACGATTACTTTTTTGAAAGAAATGACCTACTCACCAGTGTGCAACCCTTGTAATACCACAAGATTACTTAATTGTCACAAAATAAGCTAATAAAGGCTTTAGCACTGTTTCACTGAAGCAGCAGTTCTCAACCTTTTCACTGAAGGGCGCCAAATCCAGACCTACAATTTTGTTGAAGAGTGGCACTAAAAAATTTCAACACAAGTAATTTGACACGTTTTGTTTTATTGCAGAATGAAATCTGTTACATAAAATATTAAATGTGTTATTGAAAGACTGCTGAGAGCCACACAAAGGGTGCTTGGTGGCCGCATGTGGCTCTAGGAAGTGCAGTTGAGAACCACTAGACTACAGGTTTACTCTGCCGGCCAAGTTTGCATTGGTGTTTTGTAATCTCTAGCCTGTTTGTTGCATCTTGTTGTTCACATTTTATGCCATTGTTGTTCACATTTTATGCCTGTGGTGCTAGAAACACACAATCTTAGCTTTCTTAGTGATCTTACTGTGTATAAACCAGGGCTGTGGATCCAGAACTCAAATTTCAGGTTGCGGCTCCAGGCATTTAACTGTTTGGCTCCAGCTCCAGAATGATTTGGCCCCTTATACAAAAACTGAAAACCATTGCATTATTTGTACAACTTGCTTGCTGCCCCACAAACTATGTCTGTTGAACGAGAAACCAAATTTCTTGCTCCGGCTCCACCATCTAAATTTTTTTGGCTCCGGCTCCAGCCATCTGGTATAAACTGGATCTCATCATGAGAGACAATTAAAAATAACATATTTCATTCCAGCATCCTGACCCAAGCTTTGGCATAATTATTATTTATCATGAAACACCTTTTTCACTTGTAGAGTTTCATCAGCAGACTTAAATTTTCTGGCTTGTTCAGCACATATTCCATAATTGACATTTTCATTGAAAAACAAACATCCATGAATTGCTTGTTTGTTCAAAGAGCAGCCGACAGTACAGACCTTTAAGGAGTGCATAGTTCAGTGCTTTCAACATTATACGGAGAGCATACATCTTTTTGTACACATCCAATTGGTGAAGTTACTGTAGATGAGCTGTTTTACTGCTGTGAATTGAAAATTTACTTAAACTACACAATTAACTAATAATACCTACCATTTGATTGGCACAAAGTGGTGAGTTTGTCTGCCTGTATTCAACTAATCAAAACTTGAAAAACCATGGTAGAATCCTTCTCATCCTCAAACAATTTACAAACAAAAAATGGGGCCAAGCAAGCTTATCAGTTGACATTTTTTAAATAATATTCTATAGTTTTATGTGCAGTCCAAGCTGCTCATATTTCACTTTAATACTAAAACCAATAGGTTTACAACATGTATTGCAGCAAAAATGAATGTCAGAGGATACTGTAGCATTAGACCTATTCCAGCATACATTATGCAAGAGGAGAAATTGCCAGAACAGTACTTCTTGTTACCACAATATTCATTGATGTCTTGCTTGTTATCAATATTTCATTGTAAAAACCTATTTGGTGAACAAGCTAGTGAGCTATTACTGAAATGGTTCATCAACATCAATAATTCTTTCATTACATGCTGCAGCACAGGTATACGACAGGTTGTCAAAAATACATTTAACAACCCTGAGCATTTGATGCTTGCTATGCTGGTGACAACTGTCAAATACTAAACAACCTATATGTGACAACTGCAAAACCAATGGTGATCTCAAATTATTCATATTTGCACAAATCGGTAACTATTTCCAACACCAACTCAATGATATTTTTATAGACAAAGGATGCATTAGGCAACTATCCAAAAAACTGCAAACATAAAATTCTACCTGTCTGGTTTTCAACCACCTTGAGATGCAATGAAAATGGAAAGCATGATTGCAAACTCCCCAAGCAACTGTACATTCATCTGATGTAGCCGATGCTTGATTAGCTTGGCATTCAATGCACAAATCCATGATATGATTGCGGCAAATGGCACAGTTGTCAACCACGATGTCCCAAGCCCACAATGCCACAGCATTCCATTTTTTTACCTATGAGGATAAAGAAGTAAACTTGATATGCAATAATACAGCTTCACAAACACTGTAGGTCAGTTAAAGATTAAAAGTGAGTGAAGCACACTCAACAGAAAAAAGAACACACTGGAAGACAGACAGTGTGGTATTATGTCAATGACAGTGCATGTTCACTCTGGTCTTCTGCAAATGATTTCAAAGATTTCACATGCTGTTCTAGCTCAAATTGGGGCATAAAATGATGTAAAGAGCTTGGCATAATGCATACTCAGCTGAGTGTGTCATTCAGAGGTGCACCGCATGCTTCAGAGCAAAATGTTACAAACTCAATACTACAACTCGCTTGTTTGCAAGTGACATCTCCCAGCAGTCAGAAAAATAACCTTCAATATCAATATTGTTTCAACCTTTCACTCTAAAAGTTTGATGTGTTTCAAAGAGAATACCACAGTTCAGCTTATCTGACAAGGTATTTTGCAACAAACAAACCATGAAGACAAAGTTGTTATAGAAACTTGGAATGCAGCAACACATTATTTAAGAGACATTCATTTACAGTAGAACACATTTCCTGAGTTGTCATATTACAATAACATAAACACAATTAGCTTTCAAGAGGTTTATTTCTGATTGACTAATATTATTCACCATCAAACTATAGACAACAGACATGGGGTAAATGTAATCAACTACAGTTGTTTGAGTAATCGTAATTGATTAAACTGATTAAAAATGACATGTAATCGTGATCAACGATTACTTTTGCGTTTAAACTTGGAATTCTTCATGCTATGTCACTGCAATGAACTGCGGTTTATGTTTTGTCTAGAGACATTTTGCAACAAAATAAGAGTTTTAGGTAAAAACAAATAGACACTTTGCCAACAGAAGAATAAGCATTACATTATGAAGAAAGGTGTTGGTTTTATTTATCTATATTCAGTGTGAACTTATATCAATCATAAATATAAGTTCAACTTTTTTCAGACGAATAAAAGTAATTTAACCTAGTCAAAAGCACCTTTCCACAATGTTGGTAACTACAGTAGCATGCGAACAGAGACTATCCACCAGATACTGGTAACAAAACTCAACTAAACCTGCTACGTTTTGTTAACCATTGACTTTCGGTCCAATAGACAGATACGCAGCTATATTGGCATCGTTATTCATTTTAAACAAAAAGCTGCACAATTCTATGCTGGGTTGCAGACAATCCAAAGGCCATGCTGAAAACATCGTAACCCAGTGTGAAGAAATAGTTAGCAAATTTAAAAATACTAACAAAAGACTTTTCAGTGTTGATAGACAAGTGTTTAAGCCTGATAGATATTGTTTGACTAATAATAGAGTTGAAACATTGATGTTTATCCACTGTAATAAACATTTTAAACCTTGAATATTTTTGTTTGATCAATCTTACAAGTGTTTGTTGACTCTTGTCTGCACAAACATTTCAGCAAACAATGCATTACGATTTTTCTCTTTTCAGTGCTTGCTCCTCAATGATTTGTAATTGCATTTATTCATATTTTATCTTGTCTGAAAATCTACTTACATCAAATCATGCAAATGGGCATTGTTTGCTTTCTGAGGATCTTTCAAGACAAATGTAATCATAATTGTAATTACTTATAATCGAGCATGTGGCAATAATCATAATCGATTACATTTGCAATGTAATCGCCACATGTCTGATAGATAGCTAATTTTCTTTGATGGCAAGCCTTTGTGCAGGTTATTTCTTTGATTAAGGTTCATGAGGTTCAAGGTTTCCATGAGGTTCATGGAAAAATTTTTATGACAAGTTGGGCTCTTTTATGAAACTTTCTGCTGTCAGTTGGTGACCAATCTTAATTCAAAGCTACGATTTCAAGCTTGTGTAATGACTTCTACAAATTTGCGAATTGATGTATTTTATTAGGATTGATAAACCACATTAATTAGTCTTTGAAACTAGTCTTTTGATCTTGATACTTTAAGGTGGAAGTGGAAATGCACATACCTCAAATCTTTTCTTAGCCCCAGTGGTTGCAGCAGATGTTGAAGGTTGGTCCACTTCCATCATTGCGTAATGAAATGATATAGCCAGCAACACCCACACAGAAATTAGTTTTCACTGTTAAAAACTAAAGAGATGATAAGCATTTTCCATAATAACAGGTTTCAAAGCTTTATTACTCAAAGAAGAGCAGTAGGCTTAAGGATCAGAAAGGTACTGCATGACGTTTCTCATAAAATATCTGATATATCTGTGCATTCATTGAAACATGGTGCAAGTGCCACACAAGACATGAAGCACACTTGGATGTGCAAAACATGCACAGTAGAACTGGTAACCATGAGGGTAAATTTGTTTATAACTTCAGCTAAACTTCACAAACCATGTTTTGTAAACAAGCTGTTATAAAGAACTTCACTTGATATTTCAGTTTATCCTGTAACAAATAATTTTTGCATAAACCAGGTACATAAGTATGTCTTCTTAATTTAGTAACAAGAAAGCCACCAAATTCTGAATGTTCAAAAATGTCTGTAAAAGACATAAGAAAGTAATGTCATTTTGGCTGTCAATATCAAGATACTTGTCTACTACATTTGATAAACAATCACAAAATTATCTAGGCAAATTTTGCTAGCAAAGAATTCAGCGAACATGGGATATTTCCAGGACTAGAAACTACATTTGGCACACTGGAGAAACAAAGCAAGAGCAGCAAGGAGATTCCCTGATAATTGTGTCATTATCCCTGATCACGACACAACACAGACCCACAGAGTCATCATGCACCTTTATTATTTTAAAAAATACAGTAATGTATAGCCTACCCAAATGCTGGTTAAAATTTAATACCATCCCTAAAACAGTGTAACATATCACACAGGGCTTAACGCACTTCATCATTTATACTTGGTTTTTGTACTCTTTGGGAGTGCCACAAGTGGCGGGCACCCATCTCCAATTATATATGCATCTTGGACCACAGGGCTGCTTTTGCAGTGAATCTTATACTTGTGGCAAATCAATGGCATCATGGTCTGGTGCGTGAATTATTTCCTTGCACCCGTCCATTAACACTGAGCACAAGGCAGGATGTAATGTTTTAAAAGTCTTTAGTGACCCAACCAGAAATTGAACCCAGCCTACAAGTTTTGGTGTTCTTTCTTTGAAATCATGCCCAAGCCATTATTTTTGCGCCACTTTGCAATTCCATACCTCACCAAGTGATTGAGCTAGAGAGCTGTTCAAATACTTAAAAGATGTGACAAGTCTTCTAGTTTGAATTTCAAAACTATTGTATAGATTTAGATTTCATTTTTTTATGGACTGGGTGACACAGGTGGGGTAGGTTTAAGCCTTTTTGGCCTGAGGTTACCAGGCCCTGGATGCCAACGTCAGGAACCAAATTTTGAATCAAACTTTGATTTGAAAGTAGGCTATAATACGAGTCTTTAAAGCCCTTGAGTAGCTTTTTATCATTTCTGGTTCATAAATAATGGCCTAAAAACAATAAAGCAATTAATTGTTCACTTACTTAATAATTAATTATTAATTTTTTGCCATAAAACCAAAAATGCGAGATGGCTAATCAAGGGCTACCAACCTACTGTATGGGGCAAAATGAAAGACATCAGGACAATCAAAGGTCTAAATTAGGCATAAGGAAAAATTGTAAGATTAAAATAAATCATATGCAAATCCCAAGAGGAAAAGCTGGAAAAACACAAATTTCTGAAGTATCTCATCAGATAGGACTCTTCAACTACAGCAAAAATTGGGAGCCTGTTGCAATCCACATGCTGCAAGTACTTCTTCCACTAGTATTCCAGAAACCATCATTCAAATAAAAATATAAGGAATGTCAAATACCTGAGCAAGAGAATGGAATGCTTGGAAACATGGAAAGCTACAAGAACTTATCTTAGCATGCAAAGCTATTCAAACAATACTTAACAAATCAGTCATAAATAAAAAAAAATCTGAACACAAAGCTCTCTAGAGACTAACTAAGCTAAAAGGACAAGTGAAAAAGGCCCTCAAATTTGTGGATACCGCCAATGTACATTGATGGAAAACATGAAATTGCTGAAGATATCATAAACAAGTTGCAAGAAACACATCTAAAAGCAAAGGAAATAAAACAATCTGCCATGATGATAATTTCTACCCCTGAAACAAAAACAGAGAATGTCATCTTTGAAAACATAACTCAAGCTGAAATTGCATCCAGCGCAAAAAGCTCATCAGGGTCTGGAGGACCAACACAGGTTGATATGGAAGCTTGGAGAAAAATTGTTTTTTTGTTTGTTTTGTTTTTTTGGTACTGTGCAGCTCGTGGGCTATGGAGTGCCAGGACAGAATGTGGGATGGTTTATCATACCGGTTTTCCTGTTTGTTTTATGTAGGTCAGGAAAGAGCGTTGAGCTTTAGGTATTCAAAGGAGTGTGATCCAGTTGAAGTTTATTTGCAGGGCGCAGATGTTACTTGTTAATTCTGTCCTTTGACTGTTGAATTTGGAGCAATGAATCAAAAAGCGTTCAACAGTTTCCAGAGTGCCACACGTATCACAGTGACCGTCCAGATGTAGTCCTAGTTTGTGAAGATGTCCGTTGAGTTGGCAGTGGCATGCAGAGGTCTGGTGATGCCCGGGGCGACTGCTTGTTTGGATGCCACCCTTCCAAATTCTAGTACTGAGTAGTGGTGTATGGTGGTCATTGTTACTGAATATACATTGTTTGTGACGTCATGATATGACATCACATTCATGTTTGCAAACCAACGTTTTGGCAAAGTTTTTGACACAACATGCATATTCAGGGACCCCAGGGCAGCTGTAGGGCAGGGAGAGCAGTAAAAAGTTGAGGGTAAACGAAACTTATAAAAAAAATTGTTACAAATTATGTTTGTTTCTGTTCATCAACAATGTTGACCTCAAAAATAATAAAAGAAATCACAGAAAATCATTCTGAATTTTCTGGGTGCCCAAATTGCTGCAATAAATTTAAGTCGATCTTGATAAACGATGAAATTACCTAAGATTCTGTTATGAAAAGGCACCTCAGCCTCCGTTGTCCGCTTTTTGAAAGGGCAGAGGGGACAATGCCCTCGCCATGCCTTCATTCTTCAGCGTCCCTGTGCATATTATTCTACACGCACTCTCTTTACTCGTTGTTGTAGGCTATAATGCAGGGGTGTCAAACATACGGCCGGCGGGCCAAAACCGGCCCGTTGCAAGGTTGAATCTGGCCTGCGGGATGATTTTGTAAAG
>JGI24022J15233_10005634_pt1 | contig 13348 bp, 12 predicted proteins | sample Ectturendosymbi2_FD_15233 | JGI IMG/M metagenome (IMG submission 15233) | reverse complement strand
CCCGTTGCCCCCCCCTTAATCCGGCCCTGCTCACAACTGCATGTTACCAAANCAGTGAACGTGACTCTTGTGCAGTGTGAGTGTCATATCGCCAAACGAACTGCCATTGCAAGAATTAATCCAAACAAACATAATTAAATTCCTGATTTCACGTTTTCCAGAAATGCTTGCTTGTTAGTCCCAATTTCCAGGGGGGCCAAATGCCCGTTTTTCCCCCCCTGCGGACGCCCATGAGTGTAGGGGACAAGGGATTAAATATCTGTGTTTTTAATTGTCAGCGTAATTGTCAGTGATAAATTGTCTCGTGGTGAAATGAGGGGTGATTAAATGTCTGTACACCCAAAAATCCATATATTTAACGCGATGAGAGGCTCTGGCCCAGTGGTTCTTAACCGGGGGAGACGTCAACAAATTTATAAATTTCCAGGAGGGCGCGAACCTTTACGCGCCCTACAACATGGAAAGTTTTATCAATAAATTTACCAATAAATACATTTGTTTAGGCTACACGGTTTATTTAAAGTCAGCGGGGCTTGAAACAAAGAACAATTGCCTGGGGAGGCGTGATAGAAAAAAGGTTAAGAACCACTGTTCTAGCGTTTACGTTTATCAGCTGCATACGTCAATTAGTCGTTCAAGAATTGGACCACAACATGACCCACTTCTTATATGCGCGAAAGTTTCGTGGAAAGCTTGCTTCGGAAGTCGGGGTTTTAGAGGAAAGTCACTACTCGGCTTCGACTGAACGTGTGTTGGTGTACATCACAAGCGTGTAAATATATAAAGCACCATTGTAATGACTGACACGATGACTTCTTGCTCAACTGCAATATTAGCTTAGCTGCAATAAGCATACCGCACANCGCGCTTCGTATCATCGAGATTTCACAAGCACTTGTGCATGCAGGAAAGTTTCACGAGTTTTTGACAACTAGTAAATTACGTTTAAGTTGAAACAATGTGCATGTGCTGTTAAGATGCTTTTGTTTCTCTGGCTGCTTCTAGCATCCACAATAATTTTACGTGAATCAGAGCTAGGCCTTGCCGTATAGCGCTTGTTTGCTGTCGCGAAAAGTAGCCATTAAGACTATCAGGAATATTGCCTCTTCAGCTATGGCAACGCTGCACTGGCACCAATACAGCAAGGGTTTTCTCGCATTCCTTGCTCCATGAACGCACTAAGTCATGCGGATCGGCATTACAACGTCACCAACGTGTCTCGGCTGTCCTGGAAATCTGGCTGACTGTCAAAGAGCAAGTGGCATTTGAACTGAGCGCAGGCCTGGAATTGCTGGACCGTTTGGAGTAAAAATTGCTGACTTTCAGTAATCTTTAGGAAGTGTAACACTTTAGCATCCCGTTAAATTTGTTGGTGAAGAAGAAATAGCAGAGAAATCTTTCTTTGATATGCGGCTTGCTAAGGTTCGGCGTGACTGGATTCGTGAAATCGATTCTAGCAGCACTTAAGATATGTCAAGTAATCTTCGCTTCAAATGGTGTCGATTGCAGCTGTCCAAAGCTGTTTTGTTCGTCATGGCAGCAGCGCTGATGCTGACCAGCTACCACGTAAGTTTTGTTCGAAATTTTACAAGAAATTAGGCTACTTGCTGATATGTGATTTATTAGCTTTCGTCTTCCTTTTATGCAACTGCTTTCTTCTGAAACTATGAACTGTGCACCAGAGAAGCAAAAATGTTAACCTAAAACCATGCAAGGAATGTGCTTGTGTGCTTTTCCTGCAGGTTTAATTCGCGTGTTCGTTTTCTGTGTCATCAAAACAGTACGTATAAATAGTGATTGCGACTTTTCATACAGCTTCTTCCTGTTTCAGCTCATGATTATCGTTTTTTTCGATTTCAAAATACCATTTCACATGGTTTGATAATGATTGTGCGGAAGGTCAAGGTATACACAGAATGGCATTTATGGGATCTATTTAAATGTGAAACTCATGGGCAAATCACAACGGAATCTATTTGAATGTTGAACTCACTGGCAAATCAGAAAGTTATTCAATATCAATTGATTTTTGCAAATATGTTTTTCGGCAGAATATGTACAACATTCAGTTGATGTGAGCTATGGAATGATCGGCACAGTGGAAAGCAAGCGAATTTTGCAAACCTCGGTGATATATGTGACAAGTGATAGCACCTATGCCCCGTTTCTATGTACTGCATCATATACAAAAGCCGCATTTTCTGTTACTGTTTTAAACGACATTTCTGCATCTCAAAATAAAATCTCTATAAAGTGGGAAAGTGTTGAAATATAATGATTTTGTGTCCATTGAACATCAGTGAAAGATATTACAAGAAACCGACAAAAAATGTCAAAGAACACTCCTTATCATTGATTCACAATATGGCCAAGACGCTAACGTAAATTTTTAGAAAAATGTTTATCAATTTCAGTTAATCCTAATGGGTTTACTAGTAACATTGCTATGAAGCCAGCAGGCCTCCGAAAAAACGAAATATTTCATTTCAGCTGCTATTTATCCAGCATTCAGTGACGTTGCGTCGATTTTATTTTTATTTTAATCTTAATACCAGACACGAAGTCCACAGAGCACAAGCACACACTGTCTACACAAGGCATAGTGATAATAACACACACGAAGGTTTTGTAACGGCGTTGGGGTTAGGACTACAGGATTACAGACACAAGTGTTCGCTAACTCATACCACTTCGTACAAAGGTACATTACAGGCACTTTCTTAACACAGTTGTTCGGTAACTCGTAACACTAGGTGCAACACCACATCCAGGGCATGGCACGAAATTCGTATGGTAAGAAACAGAGTCAAACTCTGGCCAAGGCCAGGTGAAGTACGAATGAGTTGTGGCCTGTACACGTCCTCAAACTAACACTGTAACGTCTGGGCACTCAGTCACAAAGTAAAATGCAGTTAAAGTGTTCAACGAATGAGGACGAATATAAACAACCTGACAGCATCAAAGTGCACAACCATTCGTTGTTAGACTTTTTGTACCGTATAAATATATTGGTGGTGTTTTGACTTCAACAAATGTGAACACAACTTGAAAGATCGAGTAAAGCAACAGATCAAGAGAAGACTTTACTAAGCGTTAAAAGACTGCAGTGCTTCACCAACGCGACTCAGTCGAATCGATCAGCAAATGATTTTAACAGGAAATTGATTTCACGTAATTTACGCATCCCCAATCCTGAAAACTGCAAGCAAAAGTTACGAGTGAAATGGTGAATAACCAAAGCAAGAATAAGAGAAATGACGCGAACTGCAGTTTCAAACACACACCTGACCATAGTGCTGGCCCCACGGAAGCCGAAAAGCAAAGCTGATGGCACTTAAAGGAACGGCTTCCTTTGAGCAACGCAGCGGTGAGTCAGGCAAACATTTGTCGGCGTCTGTTTCTGTGGCCTGCTGAGATAAGAACTGCTGACCACCGCGGCTGGGCTGTTACTTGCGTAACTGACTAGTTTTAATGTTAAGCGTTTCTGTTGTTAGCTGTAAGTTCGTCTCTTGCTTCAGCACATTTCAAACAATTCTGAACATAAAAGGTGGCTCTGTTTGAGACAGCAACACGCCGTGTATCAGTTTTGAATTCAGCCTCTAACAGGGAAGATCGTGAGACGAACAACTAGCAAAGCTCGCAAACGTTTATGTTGAATGCTGCATACATAAAGGTTGCATCTTATGCTGCAGACCCCGGAGCTAGGGTCCGAACATATTAATGAGAAAAAACTGTTCTTTTCAAAGTTTGATTATTTTCTATTTTTTCGTCGACTTCATTCTAAGGAGTTTTCTATTCACACATACTGAAATTGAATAAGACATTTTTCTTGCATCGTGCTTTATTGTCCTTGTTATAAGTCGCAAAGCTGTACTTTTGCTGCAGCGAATGAGCCACTGAACTTCATAACGTCAATAGCGCAAGGCCAAACGGCCTCGCGAAATATTACCACCGGTCAGAACTTTCTCTTTTAATCACTTGTCAGTTGAAAATCAAATTGATGCCTGAATAAAAAGTACGGCGATTCGAAGGCTGAGCATCTGCAGAGAGTCCCTTATTCGAAACGTACGTTACTGGAAGAGGGGCATAACGTACATAGCAAGTGTTTTTAATGTTCGGCACAGCTGCGATGCAGGTAGGTTTGCCGGAAAGTGTTACGTCACAGATCATTCGTCAAGCGCAATTTCTTCATGTCACCAAGCTTTCGCTGTGGTTCGCACAAGTTCGTAGCGCTCAAAAGAATATGTCAAAGTCCGCGCTGCACAGATTAGTTTGCATAATTGCATGACTTTTAAGAACAAAAGTTTAACAAACTCCAATAAATTATTACATATTGTGACGCTGGGTCACAATTCATCCTGACACAGTAAGATTGAAGTCGGTCGTGGAAAACGCAGAAAACGCCATGCTTCGGACATTTTTGACTATGATCAACTCAGAAACACGGATCTTAAACTCTAAGGTCAAATCAGCTTTTCAGGCAAATCGTTTCATTAAAGAACCAGATAAATCTTAAATGCATTGCAAATTTTCAATTTCAATTTTAAACTACATTTTCTAGAATCTAGATTGAAAACTCAAATAAAAATACTTTGCAGATTTGCTACACCTTTGCTCCTGCACCTCGTTTAGCCACGAAGCCGTATTGGTCATTGCTGCGAGAAGGCATATGTCCGGATCAATCGCCAATACTTCAGGTAACTTGAAAATTTGTCTGAAGATTAGGTTGAAATCAAGTAAGCGGCTTTTTTGACATATTCGGTACAGACTCGCTTCTTTGAATGACGAGGATACGGTAACGGGTTCTCGACAGCATAGAACCGAATGGTAGCAAGCCATATTGCACATACTGCTTTTCTCGTAGTTTCTTGCTAGACCCGACACCAGCCAAATACTTTAAGGCTTTCGAACTGGTCGAGGAGACACAAGAATCAAATCATCTTTATCAATGCGGTATAGCACTTGTAAATCTTGTTAGTCGTGCAAAACGATGTGCTTGTATTTCATTTGGGTGTACTGTAGGCCCAAATTCACTGTAAAAAACACTTCATGAAGTCTTCATATTACATGCCAGACCTATTAGCCGTTTCATTGCACGTGCTTTCCAAAAGTAACCCGCTTAACGAAACAGCAGTTGGACGACAAAGTAATGCATGCTGCGCCCATCAACCAGAACAAGGCTGGAAAGGCAGCAAATACAGTTCCATAAGTTTCCAGTATGACCTGACCTGAAGTCGACTGTGCCTGCAAAATACTGCAGAGATCGAAACAAAATAGAAAAAGCAGCCTTGCGCCACATTAAATACAGTAGGTTGGTGTCAGCCAATCGGTGACAATCGACCATCACAAAAAGTATTATCAAGACAGGTGTGCAAGATCAATCACGAATTCCTGAAATAAGCGTGCAACTCGGAGCTTTGAGGCTTTTGACGATTTCTTGTGCAGAGAAAGAACTTCGTTTCAGCATTCTTGTCATGCCGTAACACTTTAGTGCAGCGTTCTTTACCTGGAGTCTGTGAGAGTCGAAGGTGAACTTGGTTGAAGGGGCCCGTGAATGTAATTCAATGGTTGATAGGCTTTGCAGACATTGCGACTACTGCTAAGATGCAGGCCCGTAGCCACGGGAGGGCATTCGGGGGCAGGGCCCCCCAAAATTTTCTTGTTCCCAGAAAAATTTGCTTTTAAAATATAATAAAACCAAAAATCGTGACCCCCTAAACATGTATTTTTCCCCTCCAAACCTCAAAACCTGGCTACGGGCCTGCTAAGATGGTTGAAACCCAATTTCGAATATTTATTGCAACTTTTCTCCTTTAGGGATCCGTACCTGTTACTAGAATGCACTAGGGGTACATGACCCACAATGGAGAGACAACCAAGTCATCTTTGATCGGGGATTTTTATGTGCTTTCTTTTGAAATATTTTAAAAAAATGCATTTTTCTGTTTTTTTGTTTGTTTCTGTCAATTGTCAATTGGTAGCACGCTTGCAAGTTCGCATTTTGAATCACTTTTCTGGCTTGGAAAGCAAGGAATTAGCCCAACTAACCAAAACATTACCCATTGGAACGGGGTAATCTTGTCTTTATGATTTTGAGAGCCAAGTGACGGATTTATTAAGCTCAACATCACTCCTTTTGGTCATAACTTACGAAGTGCTGGTGGTTGATAAACAACAAAAACACGAAAACGTCTTAACGGTGATTTCGAGATCTTTCCGGTAAATCAAAAAAGCGCACCTTTGTGTGTCAAGTTTCTTATTTAAAAACAAAGTACATGCTGCAACTGCAAGCTAAACATTAGGAAACAAGACGTTCGGTGCTGTACACGCCAGACACGGGAAGTAAGCAATTTATAGTTCAACCGGTGTGCACGGTATAGGGTGTACCAAAATATGCGTGGGGTGCACCACTATCACACACACATTGATCCACTGATGAGGGGAGCAATTGAAAAGGAGATAATTCCTCGGTTAGAGATGTTGGTTAACAACATGCAACAGCCAAAAAGCCGTTAAATATTATTTTCTCCATTTTGTTGTGTGTTTTATGAAATATTGTAGTGTAATAGTCTCTGCATGATGATTTTCATATCGCTTTTCAGCTCGGTTTACCTTTCAAGTAAATAGGGTGCATGAGTTCGTCAAAACATCTTAGAGTGCACCATAACAACATAGGTTGAAGAACACTGGTTCAGTTCATTGCAACCCACTGGGGCGTATTGCACCCCTCGACAAGGTATGCGGCACCGCGGAAAAGCAATCATAACTTTTTGTCGCCGAACATACCACGCTCAGCATTTGAAATTTTTGAGAAGACTGAGTGTGTTTGCCTTTTCTGTTTGTTCATTTTATCAAATTTTTGCTTTTGCCTAATTTTGTTTCATACCTTCACTGCATCGGTGTTCTATTTGCTGACTCGAAAAAGTATTTTTGCCACAAAGATTGAAGATTCGTTTTCAAAAACTGAAGCCTATAAGCATCTCTGGGGTCGGTCAATTGTCTTCTGTTAAAAGATTTTGTTTGAATGATAACTGATGATGCTTGCCTAGTAGGCGGAATATTACTTACTGTGTAAGATCGTAGTGTCTGATTCTTTGCTGGGAAAGGTTTCGTTTCAATGGACAGTGATTTGTTAAAAAATCATTGAAGACATGTTCAAAAATTTTAGAAGTCTGTTATGTGATAAATATTTTGGTCTGTCACATGTACAAGATAATTTTGTCCGCTTCTACCAAATTTTGCACGATTTTTCGTAAATTTGTAAGGTGTGGGGCTGCGACCACATCCCCTGCATTCTCGTCTCCTAAATTAAGGCCATGGGTTCCGGCAATATTCCTCGACNAGAGTTTGTGGTGAAAGGAACGCATTTAAGATTCGAAGACAAACATGTCGTTACGTATGTATCCGTTTGCAGCAACTGGTCTGCATTTCGCGCACAGCCGCGTCTGCTGATATAGGAACTGTCGTCATTTGTAAGCTCTACATCAATACCAGATGCCATCCACAGCAGAAACCATGTCGCTACTGGAAATAGGTTTAGTAACCACAGCTTAAAAAAAGATTTGTCAATAAAAGTGAAAGCGATTTTTAGTTGCATCACAGTGAGGCGATTCTGTGATAGCATTGAACCAGAGTAGCATGCGATATTCATTAGATGTAGTAGCATGCAGTTAATTCCTCAACCGCAAAAACGTTTTTTATGGGTCAGCACTCAGCAACATAGGAGTCTGGTGAAAATTGATTATATTGACCAGGTAGATACAAAATTCCGCAGTCATCACAGTGTCTGCAGTACACTAAAACTTGCAGTTGGACAATATGATAATGATTTAAAATTTCAAATCTTGTTTAAGCGAAACGAAATTTTTTCTGGAACAACCGCAGCGAAATTTAGAAGGTGAAACTTTCAAACAACGGTCAACGCGTTTTGAGCGTATCTCCAATCAAAAGAAGGTGCGTCATTCACCTGATATTCTGCGAAAAGTTCGCTGAAAAAGAAGTGAAGATCAAAATAGACAGTGTTTCTGTTTTCCGCGACGTTATCTAACGGCTGCTCTACATGGTTCCTACTTTTCAACCGTGAATTTCCAATTGCACGCAGCTACCCTGGTACCATCGGCAAGCAAGCGACTGACAACGGCTCCAGCAGGGCAGACCGCCGAAAACTTGATCTTTTCGCGGTCATTACACGACTTATTTTCACCCTAGCGCCATCCAGCTTTTCTAGGTCTAGCAGTAGCTTCATATAGTTGTGCCAGCAAGGGTGCTGACCAGTGACGTCAAGAAAATCTTGCGGAAACGACGCAAGGCCGTAACAAGGAATTTGTAACAAATTGGAGGGAGCTTTGCAACTGAAACAATCGAAAACCGTAGATAAACTTGTAGTTGTACATTTTATGTTGTTTAATTCATACCTCGACAATTTTATCAACACAAAAGCTTTCAAAACAAGTTGTAGCCCAAAACAATATACTTGTTTAAACTCTACTCCTCGTCTGGAATGTTGTGAGAATTATATGTTGCTGAAAACAAAAACTTTGAAACACTCAGAAATATAAGCAACTTCGACCAGGGTAGTCCAAGACTGCGAGCATGAAGGGCCACGGTTTGAAGAAAAATTTGCGAGCCGCAAAGAGAGGAACTCCATTACAATTAAAAGACTCATTCGCTGTTTTAATAAACCTAATTTTTGCTGCACGCCTAACGGAATTATTATTCTTTTGATTCTAGGGTACATGTTAAGTTTTCTGTTCGTTTGCGACTTAAAATATAGAGATTTTCTGCTAGAAAAAAAGATACACAACACACCAACAAAATAACAAAATAATTTTTCTTGGTTTTGGTTATAAAATCATTGTCCGCTGTGGTTTCGTCAGCCATTCTATTTCGTGTGTCGCTTTTCAATCGCTTCATAATTGAGAAAGCCCTTTCGCAACTTACGAATATGGGGGAGCACATTTTCAGTGCAAAGTCTCTTAAGCGGGCGAAAATTCCCGGTTGCCCTCCTGGTTGCGGGCTTGGTTACCCTTCAATTATTTCAAAATTGCTTCCCTTGAATTTTCGTGGTATTTCCCGAATGTTTTCTCGTGTATTGTGCTGTAACGCCTCTTTAAATAAAAACTCATTTCTCTCGGAATTGATATTATTTGCAACCTTAGAAGGCACTGTGGTTTGTCATTGTTATTGGTGAAGAAATACCTTTCTTCCCAGTTAGAATTGAACTTTCTGTTTTCCTCTGACACTTCTCTTTTGACACTCATTTTTTGTTTAGTTGCTATTCTGACTAAAAATTACTTCATTGTTTTCACAATGCACATCTTTTGATCTAACTGGGTTGAAACAAAAATAAATATAAACGCATGCATTGAGGTCACGGAGTGCTGCGGCGTTGGCCTAGCCTAGATGTTAGCTATTGTAACGTCACAAATTGAAAGAAGGTTATTGCTACCCCCAAATAATTACATATTGACCCGGACTTCAATGATGTACTACTGTGACCTGCAAGGGGTGTGTGGCTAATGTAATGTAATTATCACTTAGTGTAATATACGGCACACAGAAGCGTTCGCGGGCCGCACAAAAACTGTCCGCGGGCCGCATGCGGCCCGCGTGCTAGTGTTCGGACCACGCTGAATTAGACAAAATGTAAATGATTCATAGATTTGCTGCAAAGTTTTACTGTGAACAGTAAAATCACAATTGCAGAAAGCGTGGAATTTCTCAAATGTTCAATTTTTTCTTTGACAGAAAAAGCGAAATAAGCCACTAAGGCAGAAAAGCGAAAGTGTGGTTTGAAAGGCGTTCGTGTTATATATGTGGTAAAGGTCATTATATGTGTTAAAGAAGGGCAACAGAATTGATGAACCATCCACGTTAAGATACGTTTTGTGTGAACTGTAGCAAAAAGGATTCAAAAAGTAGAAATATTTATTTTGACAGATGCTTCCCAATATTTCTGGTTGCTTGAAATGGAAGCAATGCGTAGGACTGGCGAGCAAATATTTACATAATTCGTTGATCGATCGGAACGCTGATTGACTTGTTTTCGTTGAATCATGTTGGTACATTTTGGTCAGCCTGGCCAATGTAAAGAGATCAACAGGAGCAAGTTAATTTGTAAACCACGTTGAAACGGCGAAGATGGTACTGTTTTACTTTGTATGGGCACTAATTTTTCAACTTTTTTTCATGCGCGAACAAAAACTACGTACATCAGGCCTGATCGATTAGCGGTTTACAAATTTTGCATTTCTCGACGAAAATCTATAAGAACTGTTTCCGCGGTTGGGCCGACGCATGCCAATATTATCTGTCACAGAGTATTTTTGCAATAGAGGGACTGGGGATTCATGTTCTTGTTTAGAAATGACCCGAATTAGTGGTCAAGCAACGCTTGGAAGTGCCCGCAGTTAGCAAACATATTTTAAAATTACAAGAAATCACAATGAATTGCAGGGTTTTTTAAGGTATAACCGCGGCGAAGTACTACAAACACGAGATTTCTTTTTTGGTGTTGAAAATAGAAACTTTTCCAATGAGCGTAGAGCGCTTAGAATGTGTTGGTTTCCGATAACTGGTTGTTAGTATTTCCAGCCTGATGTCTAGCAAGACATCCAAGTAAGTAAAGGAATCGCCACACCCTAACTCTCTGTGGGGAAACTGATGACTTTAGGGAAACTGTTGAGGGCATTGTACAAATTCCCAGCGCATTCATTGTTGCGAGAGCTGGCCTCAGATGCGACCCGTGGGGAGCTAGTCCACACAAAATTGGAGAAACGCGCGCCTGACGAACTTTCGCCTAAACCTGACCCTCACGAATTCCGCGCACCAACGGAGCTGTAGTTTCTTGTTCCCTGCAGCAATGGCAAACGGGCAGAAGGCAATCAGGGCAAACTTCGTTGTCAAAAAATCCAACAGGTATCAAATTTCAACTGCGATTGATCGTCACATACGGTTTCTTGAATACAATAGAAACAACTAAGCGATTCTACTGTTGCAACCACTCCTCCGGCGTTGCGTTGAATGTGCGGTTCACCACGAACGGAATGTGCGCGAAGAACAACACTACATATATGTGGCGCGAACAAGCAACAATAGAGTGATCGCAACGTGTGATCTCTATTGTTGCTTGCTGCCACAGTGCGAAGCTTTGCGCACATGCCGCTCGGGCGTTCCAATCGCAAAACTACCAAGCGCAGCAACATTAAGTCATCAAACCGCACTATCAATTGGCTCGTTGTGGCAGGACAATGCTTGAAAGCGCGCGACTGCGATTTGAATGTGTTCAGCAGTTAACAATAAAAATTATTTTTGCTGCGGCTGTTCTCAGTTAAATAAACACGAACCAAAAGGCACAGCAGTAAACTTGCACTGGACTCACTGCGAGCTACAGACGTTCAAGAGAAATAGGAACACTGTAAACATGTATTACATACCAATTGGTGTGAAATCCACAGCTCAGATCTTTGGTCTTTTCGGTGATCAGAAAATACTCTGACTCAGTAGCAGAATTTGGTTTATACACAGGCCCGTAACCAGGGGGGACATGGGGGGCTTCGCCCCTCCTGGAAAAATGTGTTGGAAATTCTTTAAAACTATTGGACATAGTTCAAAAAAATTGGCCCCTTCTCAGAAAACTCTTTGCCCCTGCTGATGTCCCAAGCTGGTTACGGGCCTGTTTATACACGAGAGCCGAAACGTTACTAACTCGAAATTAGTCTGGGCTGTGGTTTTTACTGCACGTTTTGCGAAGCGAAATAGAAAAACAGTTTCTCGGCGCGAGATTGCGCAAACCGTCACAGGCTGTTGCCGACCTACTTGGCAGCCACGAGGGCGATATACAGGGGAACGGAAGCAGGTCAACCCGGCACGGAATTGCGCAAGCCGTCACAAACGGTCAAGAAACTGCTGACCTACACTAGGAAGTCACGGGAACCGTAGCTGGCAGGAAATACCGCGGTATCTGTACAGACGCTGTCAATTAATGTAAGACTTTAAGGCAGCATCAAGTAAATCAAACCCCCTTTGAACCTAGAGAGCTGCACACATTAGATGACTAACTACTAGTCACCGTATGAACACAGCTTGAAGCCATTAACCAAAGCTGGGCGCCTGGGACATAAGTTGCTGTGCGCCGTTACGTTCATGTCGCCATGAGCAAAAAAAATATCATCTGCGTAACGCCAGATTGGCTTGTTTTGATCGTTGATTTTTTCGAGACCTTGATCGACAAAGTACTTCATTTTTACGTCACCAAGCAGAGAAATAATAGGAGAAACCATTGCTTCACCATCAATTTTCTTGCAGAAATTGGCATTCGATTGAAAGGTGGCGGTTTGGCAAGAACATTTCAGAAGTTTTTAATCTGCGCTTGCCTAATACACTTATTGTGTGCACCCATCAGGGAAATGCGGGTTTTGCGGGACATTTACGAGAGTCGATAATCACTTTGATGGCATTGCGAAGGTTTATGGTCGAATGAGGTGCCCAGCAATCAGTAGACCGTGCGATGCATGTCCAAGAGAGTCCCTATAAAAATGTATTGGAGCCGGGTTCAGCCGCAAGACCTGCCAGAGTGAAGTATTTCCCACCTGCTTATCGGTTCGCCATGTCTAAGAGTGATTGTCTTACATAGCTGACGAGCTCAGTCTGTTCCTGGAAAAGACAACTTGAGCCAGAGTTGGATCCGTCTCAGGCGTCACCACTCCGGGCCAGAGTTGATCTAGGATCAATGATTGCTAACGGGTATTCCCTTTTCCCAAAACTGTAGAAATCCCGAACTGCAACCCTACGACCGATCGACCGGTACAGTTTAGCGTCATCACCAGGGCAAGTCCAGCATGGAATAACGATTGTGTGATAAGGCTTAGTATGAAATCAAATTCAATACCAGGCTCTTGACATCGAACGATTACTTGATAAGGCTTGCAGATCATCTTTCTTGTATTTCCACTACGAACCTGAACGTGTCTTTGACCACTGCATAATATTGATCAAATGAAGGTAAAACAAACACGTGAGAAGTACTTCGCTATTTTCATAGGCGAATCCGGGGGGGCTAAGGGGGCTGAAGCCCTCCCTAAAGCCACCCCGAAACGCCCATTGGGGCGCTTTTTTGTATAGCCTTTAAATAAACCATTTCTTGCATAGGGACAGGGACGAAAATATTAAATGCAAAGCTTATTTTGCTGAATTTGGACAGTCTGAATGAATGTGTTTATTCCACTATAACTGAAAATTCTGATCAACAAGTTTTTAAAACTTAAATAATATGGTCCCAATGTTATAGAAAAAACAATATGGTCCCAGTGTTATGTAAATACGTGTTTACATAAAGCATTTACAATAC
>JGI24022J15233_10005630_pt1 | contig 13351 bp, 7 predicted proteins | sample Ectturendosymbi2_FD_15233 | JGI IMG/M metagenome (IMG submission 15233) | reverse complement strand
CGTGAGGCCCCCGAAACGCTTAGCGCAATTGCGCAGTTCGCGCATGTCCAATCCTTTGCCTGCAAAGGCAGGTTGCGAAACTTGCTAGCGGATTGTTGTACTCTCGGTCTTTATTCCGTAACAATAACACGGCAATAAAACTTCAAATGTTCACTTCAAGTTCGTTAGTAGCGTTTTGCCGCATGTGACCAGGGCTCCCAGTGAGGTTTTTTTTCCATCCAGATCTGTTTTTTTTAGTCGACCTGGGTGTCTAGGTATAATTATGAAAACTCGCGTTTTAAATGTGTGTTTTTTGAAGTGATAAATTCATCAGCAACTTCAATGCGTTAAATAATATAAGGATAACTTTACAATACAGCGTTTACATGCGCACATCAGGTGACAAAGTACACATATCAGATGAAGCAGAATGTGTTCAATCGGTTTCATATTCTCATATAAGCTCATTGTCAGGTTGCATACAGCCTCGCCCACCCACCCCTTTTTAGGGGCCCCCCTCAAGGTATTTTGAGCATAAATACTCCTAATTTTTGATGAAAAGTTTATTATCCGCTCATATGATATTTTCCTAACCACATCATAATTCAGTACTCTGCCTTCAAAGCAGCCCCCAAGAGCCACTGCCATGTGTAAGCAGCCTACTCTGCTTTCAAAGGCGCCCCCAACAACAACTGTAATGCGCACGTACTCTGTTTTACAAGGGTGCCCAACTGCAACTGCATTGTGTACGTACTTTGCTTTCAAAGGGACCACAATAGCAACTGTAATGTGTAAAGTGCCTTGCTTTCAAGTGGGCCCAACAGCAACTGTAATATATAAGTAGGCTACTTTGCTTTCAAAGGGGGCCCCAACAGCAGTTGTAACGTGCAAATACCTTGCTTTCAAAGGGGCCCAAAGTAACCGTAATGTGTAAGCACTTTTCTTGCAAAGTGACCCCCAACTTCACTGATTTCTAGTGCTTTATATTTCAATTTGGGGTCGAAGCTTTCGTTGAGGGACTAAGTGGTGACTGGACTGAATTATGGTCCTCTGTTACAGCGTCGGAGCCCCAATTGGGGGTATGGAGTGCAACTGATATGGCTCTGCCCGCACCAGCTAGGTTCAGCCCTGAAAGTTGGTACTGGTGCAACGTGCGCACATCATACAAACATAAAACCATGTGTGGCGATTAACACACATTGCTACAAATCTACGAAATCATGCACAAAATGCCAAATTAAAACAATTTCATGAGAATAATAACAGAAGGTTGAACCAAACCAGAACGGTGTTGCAAGCAGAAGTGTCAGTTGAAAACTCACACTTTTGATTAGATTCGCAAAACGTGCTAAAAGATGGTAATACATAATGTCACCACAGGCTTGATAAGTAAAACAAACTATTGAATTGCATTTTACGTGCATCTGGTTGAACTGAAAAAAATCTTGGAAACCATGCAAGAAAATGTCATTGCTCTTAATATCATATCCAAGATTTCTCAAACTGGTTTGAATGGTGTATCCTTTGTGGTTACACTGCATCATAAAATCCCTTCACACCAAACTCAATCAATTACATCAGTACCATGTGTGGCGTTCTGGAGATGGCGCCACATGTAAATAAATGGTCACTGCTAGATGGTGCCCATAAGTTACAAGTCACTGTGATAGTCACCACAAGCGAATTATCGTAGCTCACTTATCCCTATACAATGATAGTGCAACCTAGTAGTAGTAGAGTGAACTCGTCGAGGGAGCTCTTTTGCTGCTGGTTGCTTTCCTCTTAGTTAATGCCCCGAATTGCCATCTTTCTCTTGTGCTTGCCTCAGTAGTTCAAGGCGATGCAGTCAACTGCAACACATGCTACTTTTGGCAACACTGAAAACTTCTCAGTGCTTTGGCACTGTGTTGCAAACATGAACAAAAAAACAACAAAAGTTAAGTACATCTTTTAATGAAAACTGAACAAAGGATTTGCGTAGCAGCACAACACTATCATCTACCTGGATTTTGTGCATTTTGCTGCTGTACATTGGCTGTAACATATGTGATTGCTTGCTGAATAATGCCAGGTTGTGCCCCACCTTGAATACCAACAGAAGTGAAGGCTTTGCCACTGCCTGCAAACAAACATAGTTTCAATAAAAAAAAAAAATGATTTCACTGATAAGAAACTGCTCAACATACTTCAAAATAAAATAATTATACCACCTTTGCCAGACATAACTGACTGCAATTGTCAGCCACAAACTACACAGATAAACTGGAGAAGCACCAAGCTCATCATCATCAGCTCAATGCACCGAGCTCATCATCATCAGCTCAATGCACCGAGCTCATCATCACCAATGACGGGATGGGCCATAGCATTGACTGCTATCAACGGGACTATTTTCACAGTCAATGACATGGGATAGCAGTACAACCACACTAAAAAATGAGGTAGATTCTAGTAAAACGTTTTTGTAAAGTAGGTGAAAACACAATAAAGCCCTTACAATGGTTTACAAATATGATGATTCAACTCAGTGAGAGCAGTTCAACATAAAGAAGAGTGCTTCTCAACACCTGTCAGGTAATAACTGATACCACAAAATTTTTTTCCAAATATGTTTACTGTAGAGCAAGACATTTGGCAACCTTGTTTCAAGTTGCAACCTTCTGGAATATTGGGAAAACTTGCCAGCCTTATAAGTGTTACTTAACAGAAACTATTGAAAATATTCAAACATGGAACTTGGACAAGTAGGTTATGTATTTACACAAACATATCAGACAATCAAAAACTCAATGTCACTTTTGAAAAATGTTTTTTCTTTGAAAAAGCTTGATCAGTTCACTTTTGTTTAGTATTTATATGCTTGTGTGAATCAGACTCATTGTCCATATCACAAAGGTAACCGAATAACATGGGAACACAAAAATGTTTTGTCGTAATGCATTACAGATTAGGTGTTAGCAGAAAAACACAGTCAAATACTGAGAGAGAAGCAAAACACTAAAACATCGTTCCTGCATTCGCTCATTGTCATACAGGAATCTGGCAGTGGGAGAGAAATGAAGCCATTTTAACATCAGATTTTGAAGTAGACTGCTAAAAAAGTTGGATGGGGACTCTCAGCGGCGCACAAAAGCACCTTGGCACTGCCTCTGATGGATTTCTACAAATCTTTTGTGACAAACATTTGCTTTCACTGAAAGTAAAGCAAGATTTGGCAGTTGGTATTTTACTAGTTTCATATATTCACTTTTTATGTGTTGGGCTTGCACACATTGTTGACATGTTGGGTGTGATAAAGGAATCACAGGAAAATACAGAAATCCTGAGGCACCACGTTGCACATGGAAGGTTTTGGTTGCTATGCACAGGCATTACTGAAGAAAAACAAACACTGAAACAATGCACCAGCAATTACTGCAAGTGGTCACTGTGATACAGGAGTGTTAATAGTGGAGGAAAAATGAAGATTTGTGAAAAGCATCAGATCTTTGGAGTCATCTGGTGACAAAAATAAATGAAAATGCACGTTGTTGAACAAAACTATACACATTGTTTCTAAACAAGGCATCAAATATCCTGATTTTAGAACCAGAGGGATGCAGAAGCATCATGTGGAAAAGCAGGTGCATAGCAGAATGGTTGCAGTGTGTTAATCAACACTGCCTATTACCTAAAATTGCATTTTTTCAGCAATGAACTTACAATTTTCTCTATATGTTTGATCTCACTTCCCAAATAACAGATGTTGTTTGAAATAAAGTAATATATACTAGAAATTTGCAATTCCAAGCAATAGCAGAAGCCAAAATAGCTTTCGATACACCAATATGTTTGGCTTTTGCAGTCATTGGAAATGCTTTGGATTATACAAAAAAATCAGGTGCCTGTTATTACACCATGGAGTACATCAATTGCTCCACTGTATTAATTAAATCTTCAAGTCAGCCAGCACCAATTTTTGGTGTGGTCATTTTCCCTCACAATAACAGCTTAAAACCACAGTTTCTCTCCTTTTTGTGTACACAATAACATCACCCAAATGCTACATGTTATAATGCTCAGAGTTTCATTACTGGATCTTGCTGACCATGACACCAATTGATTTTGAAGCATCCAACATAATTTTGTACAAATGATTGCTTTTTGCACTTTTGTTTTTAATCACCATAGCTGTACCAAAAAGACAAGCAGTTTTGAGCAAGAGATATCTAACACAATTGGTGAAACAAGCAAAGATTCAAACTTCAAATTATGTTTGTAATTCAATATTATAGTCTTTTCTGTGTAACTGCAATGGAAACTTGTTTTTAGTTCACCTAATTACTTGGGGCAAATGATGTAAACAATCTTTCCTGAGAAAGTTTAGTGGCTTTAATATAATATGCTTTTTAGCAATTTCTCAATTTTAATTTGTGAATGTTGCTTCTGAAGTATTGATTTTATCTCCTAAAAAATCTCAAATAAAATGAGGCTAAGGTTTTATCATTGAAAACCTTGCAATATTATCAGACAAATTTAACAGTCTCTCAAATCATTTTGTAACAAACTTTAGTCAGACCTGTGTGTTAGGGGACAAATACTTGCTACCGTCATGATGGTTCACTGTGCCATCTTAAGAATTCTTTATCATTTTTTGTCTGCCAGCATCTTTTAGCATGGTATGCTGCATAACTGTGATTATGTCACATAGGAAATGAATAGTTTTACTTATGAGAGACCTCACCCATGCAATGAGCAATCAATAGACTTAAAAAAGCATTTCCTTATTGTGCAGAACTTGTCTTACATAATTAAACCATCAACTTGCTTCATCACATTTTTGAAGAGTAATATAACTGCTTTGCTTCTATCTTATTTTACAACATCAGAATCAGTGTACAGCTACAATTTTAAAATCTAAAAATCAATTCAATCTTCTGTGCTACACAATAAACGCACTCACCACTTTCACCATAAACCAACATGCAGGTGTTAAAACCAGCAATAAACAAATCAAGGAGTGGTTGAACAGTTTTAGTAAACAGCTCTTGGTTTGTGGCATCTGACTGATAAAGAATCTGAAAACTTAAAAAAATTACCAGTTATAATATGTAACAAATACATGCAACACTCCATATTACATCCTTAACACATTGGCTTCCGGTATGTTTTCAGCCTAAAATCAGCACTTTGCATGGGAATATCTCTGGCGCCGTAAGCGCTAGAGGGCTGTTCAAACCCTCAAAAGACTTCGCAAATTTTCACGTCTGCAATGAAAAAAAAATTTTTTGGTTTTCGGTTTTGGATTTTTTGTGAGTAACGTCATAAGTGGAGTAGTTTTAGGCCTTTTGGCCCTCTTCATCTGGCCCCTAGGCCCAAACCGCTAGATGGTATTTCGCTGAAGTTTTTATTGGAAACAAGACTATATAATCCAAGTCTTTTGATACTTTGAATGACTTGCTTGGGTTTCGAGTTCAAAAGTTATGACCTAAAAACAACAAAATTAGTAATTAATTTACTCATTAGATATTTACTTATTTTGTTTATTTTAAATCATAACTTTTGAACCAGAAACAATAGAAAGTTGATCAAGGACTCAAAAGACTCGGATTCTAACCTAGTTACCAATGAAAATTTGAGTGAAATACTTCCATCTAGCGGTTGGGCCTAGGTTCAGGTAACACGAGCCAAATGGCGAAAAACCTACCTCACTTATGACGTCACTCACAAAAAACCTGAAACCCAAAACCAAAAAATTTTTTTCATTGCAGGCAAAGACTTCCCGAGTCTTTGGAGGGTTTGAACAGCTCTCTAGTGCAATCCGCTGAGGAGCTATGTGACTGGTAAGTCAACCAAATAATCCTAAGTTCTCCCTGATTTCCAGGTATGATATATTTGTACACCAGCAACCAAAGTGTTAATAATGAGAAATGATAGCTGCATCTGCCTTTATTTACAATTATCTCTTTGGCAGTTACTACATGACAATCAGAAACCAGAATTTAGAAGGTTTATGAGGTGAGTAATGCATAAACTTACACAGAAAGCTGGTTAGATCCTATGATAACCAAAAATAACTTTTACAAAAATGATAAACAGTTGGTTTATCAAAAATGATGAACAGAACTCACTTCAGAAAAACTATAACAACTTTTCAGTTTTTAAATGTCTATTTTTTGCATACCAAGCTACTTTAAAGACCATTTTTCTATAAAAAAAAACAAAAATAACATGGTGTTTTAGTTGAAATGTGGTCAAGAAGATGGGTAATGCTTTTGCAAGAGTCACAAGACTTATGAAAAACTGGGTCTATGTTTTCCAACTTTCCACATAGCATCTTTGTTAGGATCTAGTTGATAATGTGCTTAAATATTAGCTACACTTCCTTTCCTTTGACAGCAGGTTTTGCAGCAACACTACTGGGAATGTTTAGCGCCCAACAAGAAAGGTGTTTTAATCAGTATTACTTTGCTTTAGGGTTTGTCATGTATAATTCCAACTTGATGATTGAGATAACTTTTTAGCTCTCTTCCTGACCAAACAAAACTAGGTCTTTTTTATGATAGTTACTTGCTATTATTTAAACATAATATTAAAAGGCTAAAACAAGAAGAAGTAAATCACATGAAATGGTTTATTAATCCACAATTTTTTACAAAGGTAATAACAAAACATATATATATTCAAAGCATTAGATGTTCACAGTCAATTGTAAAACTAAAAAATTGTCAAAAGACAGTTTCCTTGTTTGCAATTAAAGTAATCCTTGTTTCCCACAAGAAGTGTTGCTCTCAAAAATTTAAGCTGCAACAGTGTCTTTTGCGTTTGTATTCTACTTGCCTTTAAAAGTTCATTATAAAACTAACAACTTTACAGCCAACTTCTGTTGTTTACACAGTAAGGTTACCTGTGAGAAGCTCCTCCCTGCTGTGAGAAAACTCTTTTTCCATCTGTTACAATTAAGTTTTGTTGACCTTCCCCAGGTACTGGAGGCCGAATACGACCAACAATATCAATATTCATTATTTACCATATCATAACACAAACTACAAAAAAGATAACCTAATCAAAACAACTATTGAAAAAGAGGTAATTTATCAAAACAATTTATACTCTTTTTTGAGTATACAGCCCATACAACAATATTCATTTTTTACAAATACAAGCAGCAGGAATATTTATTTTGAAAAGTATAGGTCACTTAGGTGGTTCAGCTTATGAATTCAAATTTTGCGATACTGTATTTACATTCAACAAACATCAAGACTTACATCTAGGGTACTGCCAACTTGGCACTTCTTTAACACATTCATTACCAGCATACACACCAACACAGAATGAGTTCTTGCATAGCAAATACGTGGCTATGTACAAATATGAACTTGGCTTCTATTGGGTGCCATCTGTAATGTTTTCCTCTTGAAAGTTTGTACATGTATATAAAAAAACATGAAGAAACTAGCAGATTTAATATTTGAAGCACTTGTTTGGGCTTATAGATTACAAGGTGTATGAAATTAACCTAAGCACAGTAAACTCTCAAAAACTGTCTAGTATCCACTTTGCTTTCATAGTGCAAACAACCAGTACTGAAAGTGTTAACCAAGGCACTAGTTGATTATATAACTTATAGTCTTGCATGAGGTGGGTTGACCGGTTCAGATTATAGTTACTGCATTTGCAGGGTAGGTGTGGAAAACCGCAGAGCTATGTGTGTGGGGCTGATGCAAGTTGAGCTTGGTGCAGGATGGGTCAGGCACGGGATAAGAAATTATTTATGTGAGTAACTGAATGTTGACCTTATGCATGTCAAATTGACATGAGCAAGAAATTCAATGCTATAGAGAGCTTGTGGTACAAGGGTGTAGCGAACATTCTCCAGTGGTGGTGAGATCACAGCTTGGAGTTTCCAGCTCTCTTCGTTATCTTGCAAGAAATATGTTCTGCATGATTGCAAGTAGCATTGCTACTGAATGAGAGTTGAATGTGGCTGGGCATGTCATGAATAACAGAAAAGCAAATTTAAAGAGTTTGTCAAATTTGAAGAGTTTGTCAGTGAATAACACCTTTTTTCAACAGTGATCTTGAAACTTACAAAGTGCTCAAGGTTGACTGAAAGGTTTCACAGTTTTAGTTTATAGTGTTTTTTTAAAAGCTTCTGCTGCCTTTCGAATGAACCACTGAATAAATTGCCGCTAGCAATGAAACATGTTGCAGTGGTTTTTAGGCACACAGTGACATGTGTGGGTTTGGGACAGAAACAGTGCTTGGTGGGATGGGTGTACAGGGCAGGTACATATTAGAAGTCAGCAGGTATGGGGTGTGAGCAGACAAGATTCACTAAATTACTGCAGGTACAGGGTGGGCTTACATTTTGTGGTTGCGGGACGGGAATGGACAAAAAGATTTAACCTATGTAGGACTCTAATGGCTTATTTTACAGTGTTACAGATTTCANACTTCTAGGCTTAACAAATTCAAATTATTTCCTGTTGGCATGAAACAAGCAAAACAAAGAAAGTCTTCACTTACAGTCTTAATTTTTTTCAATTAGTAATTTTCATTCCTGTAACATTAAATCATTTGTGCATATCAAACTCAACCTCTTTTAATGTGCTTTTATAGTGTTGTACATTATATATGTTGCAAGAATTTGTGAGTACATGCCAAAACTTAATACCTCGTGATTAGACTAGGGTTTTGTCTATGAATAAAATCAAATTGTTTTGGTAAAAAATTTAACAGCTACACCTTTTGCTAAAATCAGTCACAACTTGACATGCCCACTGAAATATAATGTTGCATTCCTTTCCTCTTCTTCTTGTTGCGATTAGAGAGCATGAATGGCAAGTGCGCAAAACTTCATACTGTGGCAACAAGTTACAATAGAGATCACTCTATTCACCACCATTAGAAAGTACAATCAACTGTTCACCAGGATCAGAAGTGTTACTATAGGCCACGCACTAAGTCAGGCTATTATCACTTGTTTTTGCCACTGTTGCAATCGGAAAGCCCGAGCAGCATGTGCGCAAAGCTTCACACTGGCAGCAAGCAATAGAGATCACCTGACAAGATCACTCTATTATTGCTTGTTCACGCCACATATATATGGTGTTTTTCTTCACGCGCATTCTGTTCGTGGTGAACCACGCATTTCAGCGCTACGCCAGCGGAGTGGTTGCAACAACATCCCCTCCTTTTTACAACGAACTGCACCGATCGCACGTTCTTTTTGTGAAGGCTGCACTTGGCACGACTTCACATCCTGGTTACAGCACCATTTTGTTGGAATCGGAAAGCCCGAGTGGCATGTGCTCAAAGCTTTACACTGGCAGCAAGCAACAATAGAGATCACCCAATGAGATCACTCTATTATTGCTTGTTCATGCCACATATATATGGTGTTTTTCTTCATGTGCATTCCATTCGTGGTGAACTGCGCATTTCAGCACAATGCCAGCAGAGTGGTTGCAACACCATACATACAGTACATGGATGCTATTCTTAGCACACACCCTTTTGTAGTGTATCGCATATGCAAGTCCATGCTAACCGAGAGGTTGCAACACTTTGCACAATGGCAAATACTTTGTCTGCCCTTCAACCTTTTAAGGGTTTTTTGGAATTTACTACTTAGGAAACCGACTCATGTAATATCAGAGTGTAGACGGCTATGTTTCTAACATTTTAAATTCTTCATCATTCATCTCCAGCAGGCTAAAGAATGCGGTTAATCTGACATGTTGAAAACAAACATTCTACAATATATTTTCTAGGGTTTTTGTGGGTTACATCAGAACAAGGGTTAGGTTTTTTCCTCACTTTATTGGGCCTTGGTCCTCAACCCAATGGGCCAACTTTTCACTCAACGTTTTATGGAAATTAGGCCAGAAGCCAAGTCTTTAGAGCCTTTGATTGACTATCTAGCACTTTTGGCAAAAAATAGCTAAATTTTGACAAAAATATAAAAAGTATGATTTTCCTAAATAAGGTAAATCTTTGTTCATACAACATGTGCCTGGTAGGACATACATCATGCAAGGAAGTGGCTATAGGTTAGCCAGCGATGACGCTCTTCGAATAAAATGCTGAGTTTGTTACTCTAGTGCACTGGTTCCCAAACTGGGAAAAAATTACCCTTAGCGACAATATGCAATTCTTCAGGGGTAACGCAGAACTAAAACAACAATTTTTCTTCTGTGTTATGAGCGAACACTGTGAATTATTGAGGGTAATAAGAAGTAACTGCTACCATGATTTGGGTAACGGCTCGAACAAGTTCGGGTACCACTGCTTTAGCGGAACTGGCATGGTAGTGGAACGGATGCATCTACTCTGCTGTGCGAACTGTTTTCAGGTCAGCTCTCACCATGGCGCCTTTCATTTTGGTAGTAGTGGTTGCACTTTTCATGGAACCGGTTTTACTTTACTTTTTTCAAAGTAAGTGACTAGGGATGCACCTGGCCTGATGCAATTAAAATAAAAGGGTCAGTTTATCATTCAAAGAGCGTGGATCTGTAACCTAGGGATTATGCATTACGGCTGCTATGCCAATAGTTTTTTGTTCGACTCTCACCTTGCCGGCTTTTTTTTACATTTTTTCAGGCTTATGTGTTACCTTTAGGGGTTAGTGTTAGGTTAGGATTAGGTTAGCATTAGGTTAAAGTTAGCGTTAGGTTAGATTAGATTAGGGCTACTGTTAGGGTTAAGGTCAGGGTTATAATGAAAAAGATGGCCAATGAAAACGATACAAACGACATACTGCAAACGTTTTGATAACTCCTGTTATCATGATTAGTGCATTGCAAATTGTTTAGGGTCTATCTTTAACGTTTAGTTCGTTTCCACCAAGCCTACTGCACTCTTGTTGTGCGTTACTGTTACGTCACAGGTGGCGTATTAAGAAGTTTTCAAATTTCAAGATCCACAGGCATGTCTATAGCCACTGTCTTCTGTTCAGATGAAAAATTTAGGGCTTAGGTTTACAGCTTACAGATTAGGGTTTGGCTTTTAGGGTTTAGCACGGTTGTACCAAGCGTAGTGCAGTCTACTGCATACTCGATGTGCATTACTTGCATGTTACAGGTGGCAGACAAATAAGTTTTCAAAAATGAAGGTCCGCTGGTGGACCTATAGCTACTGCCTACATACAACAATGGTACTCCATTATGGTCCGTGGGTAATTGTGTTACTTCCTCACAATTTATGTGGTTCTTCACATTGAAAGCATGGAATGCCGCTGTGGAAAATTTGTTGACAAACTGGGGCTTCATGGCCTCTTCTGCATTGAGAATATGGGCCGCTTCCCCAGACATTCGGCCATCAACTCCATCGTCACTGACCCGCATTAGTCTTCCCTCTGTCTTAGAGCCCATTAGCTTGACCAGGGATAGAAGGCCAGATGGTTTGATTCTGAACCCTTGGTACAAGGGCAGGAGCCTTGTATGGGACGCAAAAGTTGTGGACACCTTTGCTGAAAGCCACTACATACTCAATGCCGCTATACCAGGCAGTGTAGCAACTGACGCTGAGACCAACAAATGTCAAAAATACAATGATATCCTCAACAATTATTACTTTCAACCAGTTGCAATCAAAACCACTTGTGTGTATGGCAAGGCCACTGCCCAATTTTTGAGCTGTTTTACAAAGAAACTTGCTGACATCTCAGGTGATGGCAGGGAGAGGGAGCAACATTGGCTCCACCAGCACCTGTCCATGGTCACAGGGAAATCTGACAGCATATTAGCCTGTCTTGTGTGGAAGTTTGATCTGGTTTTAGCCATCCTCAGTGTATTAAACAATGTTCCTGCCCGCCACTTGCCTCTGTTCAATGAATACCTGTTGCCTTCCAACTGTTTGCGTATTCCGTGAGCTTTATTGTCTTTTGTATGCTTTTATGCTTTCTGTTAACTCTTTGTCTTTGTGCAGTGTTGTTCTGCTCTCCCTTTTTAGCTAGGTGGTGTCTATTTTGCTGGCAATATTCTGCTGGCAACAGATTAGCTGGAGCTATTGTGCCGACAGTCGAAGATTCGATCTCGTGACATGACGTAATACAAAGAAAAAGGTTACTTTGTCAAGAAAATGCTGTCCTGCTTGTGGTGCAACGGTTAGGTGTTACGGCTGCTATTCCAATGATTTTCAGTTCGACTCTCGCCTTGACGACTTACGATTTTTTTCTTTGCTTTTTTCAGGCTCTGCTTACGTGTTACGTTTAGGGGTTAGTGTTGTTAGGTTAGGGTGAGGATTAGGTTAGAATTTGGGTTTGCTTAAGGTTAGGCTAGTGTTAGCTTAGCATTAGGTTAGCTTAGGGTTAGGCTAGGGTTAGGATTAGGGTCAGGTTGTAGGTTTATCTTTTAGTTACATTTATTTCCTTTCTACCAAGCCTTTTGCTGCTGCCATGTTGGCGGCAAATTGACACTGCCTTTTAGCTATCCTGACATCCACAAGGCCTATGATGCAAACACAGCGCTGTGACATATCTCACTTCGCTTGAAACTCCTGAGGCCATTTGTGTGGTGAAACATTGTTCTCTGCCCTTGCTACGTGCTTTTGTTACAAAATTTCACGTTTATTGCATTACTCTCTGCCTCATGACCATTATTGTTGCTTACTTCTCTCACATGCATGCTTCACCTGCTCATCTGTACATTTACCTCAACTCTGTAACCATTGCTTGCCCGCCATCATCTGTGTTACGTTATTATTTGTTATTATTTAAATGTATTTGACTTAACATTTGTGCTTCTGTACTATTATATTAACATTTTCCTCCCTGTACTTGTTTTCTTTAATTGTCTTCATTTTGCCTCTGGTTGTTTCTCGCTTACATGTTTTTTTTGTCTCACACTGACACTTACTCAAGTGCCTTGGTTGTTGTAACTCACTGCAAATATTATTCCTTGACATTACTGGCTAAAAGGTTTTCTCAGCACAAGTCCGCATTCTTCAAAAGTTTAGCTGACTTTTTTCTCCATCACATCACTTGCGGTTCGAGACGAAAGGCAGAAGATTGTCAACTTATCTTGCAATTTCATAACTCTCTACCCAAATCACCGTGACAACTTCAAATATGTCAACAAACTGCGTGTCCACTGGTGTTGAACGGATCGGATATTTTTGCGATCGAAATCCAGCCCATTATTTTCATTATGTAATCCAGTCCGATCCTCATCCGGTAGTACTCTCCAAATATTTGATCCAATCCGGTTTACATTCGAAAAAACCCTGATTAAGCATTTGACTGCAGTGATCAACGCAGTTTGGTAATTAATTTTAATTTGATTTTTTTCAAATTTATTTGTTTATGAGCAGACACGAAGTCCATAGTATGAACACACACACTCTGCAGAACGCAGGTTGATAAAAACAGACAAAACAGAACGTAGTA
>JGI24022J15233_10005629_pt1 | contig 13352 bp, 10 predicted proteins | sample Ectturendosymbi2_FD_15233 | JGI IMG/M metagenome (IMG submission 15233) | reverse complement strand
CATACATCCAATATTGTATTTAAAATGTTGCCCCCTTGTGGTTTTTGCCCCCCCCTGCTGCGAAATCCTGGCGACGGACCTGAAAGGATACCTTTCGATCGACAGTTTTCGTCACATTAATCTATTCAAAACAAAAATAGGTTTTGAAACTTCATACTTAATACTGCATCACATGGGATAACAACACGTACTGGTAAGACTCATGGTGGTGCTCATGAAAATCACGCCACATACCACAAACGGGTATTAGCCACTGCTGCATTTCTATAATTAAAAGGAACTGTTCTTCGGTGGGTATTTAGTATTGTAAATAGCACTGTGGCACACAGGCATCGCCAGTGGTTGCTTCCCATTTGTGATGAATATAACACAGCAAAGCGCACTTTTTGCCAAAGTATGCGCTGCTTGCAGGAGCCAAGCAGGCGGGGCGAATCACAATGTTTGAAAAGACGCAGTTCCCTCAGCAATGATTGAATTCGAAGCAAGCCAACAGACAACCAATAGCCTGTTCGTGACTAGTGGACAGTGCGTGTATTTTAACGTACAAAATATAAAAGGAATCAATGCTTAACTAGTGAAACCCACTCAGCAAAATTTGAACGCTTCAATCAACGTTTTTCATCGCGCAAACGTTATTGCATGTGAGAAGTGAAATAGTCTCATCTGGTAGTTAAGGTGACTACCGGCACCGAAACCAATATTAAGCCATTAATTCGACAAAAATTGCTCTTTCCTGGACATGAGACTTTTCAGATATCAACTGTTTCCATTTAGACAAACGTTTATAATGGGGATGGGTGTAGTCTATGTTTACGACACGAGCTATCTCGTGTTCGTGAAACTTGAAATTCGCTATAACAACTCACTTGTTAGGCCTAATGCACACATTTGAAAACATTCACCAAAGTCCAAACCAGCCTACTTTGCTTCCCGAATCTTCCAAGGCTTTCACTCTCGCTGAAAGTTACCGTAGGCATCTTTCTTTCCTCATTTAATCTGCTTTCCCTCAAGCACTATGGAATAAAGAACTTCCTTGGCGGCCTGTGCAAAAGCTGCCCGTCCTCGAATCAAGTGAGGTTGTCCTTCGCTGCTCCATTGTTCTACCTCGACCCTGCCCTTCAAATCTGATGCTTTCAAAGAAGAAAAAGCGGGTAATAATACGAAGTATCTAACTTTGCCTCGAAGTGATCTCATGAAAATGCAGACATCTGGATTGATTTCCCTGGAAGGAAGAGCAAATACTTGCACGTTTGCAATATTCAGCAACCTGTCACAGCCCCATTTTTCAATAGCGTTTAGTGCCCGTCGTTCTCACAAAATCACTGCACCGCCTCACGAGCTATTTGTCACGTTCCACAGCAATCAACTGAAACATTGTAGTCACACTCACATCTTGCGTCTTACTGAAATACTGTGTACTCTGCCACGTCATCCTTTTTAGGGTTTAAAGCGAGTCTTTGTTGGACTGTGACGTAACAATAACTCAGTACAATATACACGCAGATGTAGTCAACCATTCAAGTCTTGCAGAGCAAAACGAGACAATGCCTCTGACCAGTGATGAAGTCCGATCTAGAGCGTTTTCTGAGAGGATCGGATCCAGAATTTCTCGAGGTTTGAAGAAAAGATAATTCATCGCTGGCCAGTTTCGTTTACGGGTGAACTAAAATCATGAACTTTGTGTAATTATAAACGGTGGTGGGAGAAACGCCAGGAACGCCATCCTCCCATCTTTTATGAGGGGGTTACGACGTCACCTTACGTTTCTGGTGTGATGCGAAATTTGTGGCGCTTCTGTGGTCAGGTTTTGACAAATTTTTACAAAAAAGCATTCAATAATCGTGAAGTGCGAGGCATCTGTATTTTAAACAGAGCGCCACCCCGTTTTCGTTTCAGTACTATACCATCGATAATAAACCTATATATAAATGCTCGCGGCGTGCAATTACAAAAGCCATGTTATTCTCGCATGCATTACCATAGTGTCCGGATGCCAATGTTCTGCATACTTCTACGTCTACCGTTCACGCGTTGCTATTGCTATACACATCATCGTCGTATTTGACCCTGTATATAAACGACTTATTGCAGACCAGCGTGTCTCCTTCCGAAAAAACTATAATTTTCAATTGCTTTTTTTGATTCCGCATTGCTACCAATACAGCGTGAATTGCAAAAAATTTAATTAGATAGCGTGTGCCTTCAACTGGAATAGACTACACATTGCCATGCATCTTCCACATTTGATTACAAAGTCAAAAAGAATTGATGTAAAATTGCTGTTGTAAATTATTGCTAGACGAGATGTTTGGAAATATCTAGTATGCACGGCCCGCGCAAACCATTCCAACGCCCTAGGCAAGATTCATTTTCAGCGCCCCCTCATAGCTCATAACGTCATCCTGCTCAATCAACCGTGGCACGATCTGTTTAAACGTAAATAAGTACATTCTCTTTACTCTTTGTGCATCTTAGTTTTGCCGGTGCGTTCTGGGCAAGGTCCGTTCCATCCAACACATTTACAATCATGCACTGATGATGGTAGCAGGAGTTACCGTAACGTCTGCAAAATGTCGTTTATATCGTTTTCTTTGGCCGTTATTTTTATTATAAGGCTATTCAGCACTTCAGTTTTTCGTATACCAGAGTTTATGCATTTTTGGATAAGAACAAGAAATGAATGCCCAACCATTTCTGATTTAGCCATTCATAAACTCCTAGCCTTTTGCACAACATATTTGAGTGAAGCGATATTTTCAAAATTGATAATCATCAAGTCCAAAAACCGACCATTTTTAAAAATCGTTGAGACTGTCCTTCGTAATTGTCATGTATCAATCTACGAATGGATGATCTGTGTAAAAATCATTAAGTGCTTCCATGCCTTTAGTTGCGCTTGGTAACTTCTATAAACTGAATCGTAGTTTGTTAAGTTTTTTTCGCCTTAAAATTTCCGCTACGTGGTACTCTTATTACTGTACAGTTACTTTTGAGGATTGTGTGCATTTGTATGATTTCACCATAGACATAAATGCCTCTTGAGATTTGTGGGACGTTTGCAAGTATCAGTAACAACTAGGCTATCCACCAAGGGGGTCGCATAAAAAAACTTCTTTAAAATGGGTCGTGGAACCAAAGTTTGAGAAGCCGTGAACTGGGCTACCAACGCCAACAATGCTGACGTTTCGGCAGTGTTTCTTAATCTGACTACACTTGACTGAAACATGATTTAAAGTAGGCTTCGACATAAACCTACTCGGGTAAAAGCGGCGCAACCAGGAAAAACCAAGAATCAAGAAATGAAAAGAACAGAGTTGGTACCCTTCAAATTTTGCAGTGAGCTTGATAAAGTATGGCCTGGAGGGCATGCTTTGCTAATTCTGACAGGAGACCATGGATAGACTTGCGAGCACCCTGGGTAAGATACTTTCCAGCGCCCATCCCTCCGATACAAAGATCCTTACTCTACTCATCACATACATAACGGAAATACGAAGGATGTTTTGTACATTAGAAAAGTTTAGTACATGAATAAAATTTATACCAAATTGGAACATAGCTTGCCTGTACATGTGAAATTGAAATTAATGGGAAAAATATTAACCCTTATAATGAAAACCACGGCCAATGAAAACGATACAAAAACGACATATTGCAAACGTTAACAGTCCTTCGCGTTTTTCATTTTCTACAGCGCTTTTCTCCCGAGTGACCAATAAGAACCTGCAGCAAGATCACTGCAGTTCAATTTGCAATGCACTGATGATGATAAGAGGAGTTATCAAAACGTTTGCAACATGTCGTTTGTATCGTTTTCATTGACCGTGATTTTCATTATAAGGCTATCAGCACTTCCGCTTTTCGTGTACCAAATATTAACCCTTCTGCAGCAAACCTGAAATACTGTAGTGTAGTACCTTTATCTTCTCATAAACTGCATGATCGTGTGTTTCATTCACTTTCATCATGTTCATTTCTCTTTTTTGGTGTACGTTCGTCACTTTCTGAACTACACAATTGTACAGTATTTTTGGTGCCCCCTGTGGCCCAGCGCCCTAGGCAGCCGCCTAGTTCGCCTAACGGTAGCGCCGGCACCGTTAGTGCGTAAGCTAAAGCGCAAATGTGAAAAGCACCAGTTGATTTGGAAATAATGCAGCAACCTTTTAACATTAAAAGCATCAACAATTTATACAATTTTATGATTGGTATGATTTAATGCACCATCGGCCTGCCAGGCAATCTTTAGAAGGTCTTCGCATTACGCGTTCTACAATTGACTTCCTAAATACTACTTTAAAGAACTGCCATCGAAATAGAACACTTTCTGATAAAGAAAACAAACACTTAGACGAACCATGTGACTTTTTGATTTGCTTTGCAGAGCCATCACCTTTTTCAAGAGCCTTTAACCAGTTCACAAGATGACAAATCTTCGTGAAGTCGGTAATACACGACTAGTGATGCAAGTGCAAAATGTACAAAATTTCGAGGGCGCTAGTAAGAATTAAGATATGGGCCGAACTCGGTACTCTCTCCGTAGCATCCACTTGCAGCAGTTATAGCTTGCAAGCCCGTCAGTGGTGTGAATGAATATTCAGAACTGCCCTCTAGGATATTCGACTGACTGGGCAGAAACTGCCCTGTGTGACTGAGGCGAGTGGAAGAAACGTGAAAGCAACTGCAAGTCCCAAGCAGCATACCAAACATACCACGTAAATGGCACACAAAAACAGAGGTGTTTTCAAAATCATAGTTTTTAATCACTGTTTTCGATTGCAAAACTTTTATCATTGTCAACTGCTGCACAGCTAAACCTTCGCCCATTTACAACCGTCACAACGCAGTTTTTACAGCAGTGGGCTGTTTGTCAACAACACCAGCCGAGAACAAACACAACATAAAACTCATTATGTTTTAGACCAGAGGTTCCCAATGTGGGGTACATTTGCTGATCTGAAGGGGTACATTTAAGGTTAGCAACAGAAGGAAAAAATATATTTATACAGGGCGGGCCAAAAGTAGGGTTACAGTTAACACTTAGACATTTTACATTTAAGACCACGTACCAGTCGCGGACGGTAAGGTTTCAATATCAGTTTATCCATTATGCGTCGCGCCGTCGCTATGATGTTCTTAGTACTATGGATAGTTGTTGCGAAGCACGTGGGGTGGACGTCCTTGGGACTGTTCACAAATGTCATAGTCATCAATAACTTGTTTTATTCATTCATAGAAGTCTTCGGACGTCCAGATTTTGGCGTATTACACTCTGAACTTATTTATCCCTTGTGTGATAAATTGCCTTCCGTGAAGGTGGAAGAGCATGAAAGGCTTCTTGCCAAGCTGTGCACACATGCTCAACATTTTCCAACATCCAATACTGCTTTATTATCCGCTTTCTTTGGTATATATTGTAATTGTTTGCCATCGTTCACAGTTCAGGGAGTCAATCTCGAACAAAAGCTTGGCGATTTAAAATATTATGAAGCTTGGTAATTTAAATTGTGAAATAAACGATCCATATAAGTAAAAAATAAATATATAAAATGTATGACGTTTTTAAGACAACAGTAAGTAGCGTAGATTAGAAGAGGGGTTCAGGATTATTTTCTAAAATTGATATCCAAAATGTGATTGTGAAGGTGAAACACACAATGAATTAACTGTAACCTTACCTTTGGCTCACCCTGTATATAAATTATTTGCAAATATTTATACATGTATCAGTGAAATTATTTTCAAAAATAATACGCTTATTGCTGAAGATATTTAGCTTTGAGACATAAAAACTGACTCTACCTTTATATATACAAAAATCTAGAAGTTCTATTAAAAATTATGTAGATTTTCGCTATTTTACTCAGCCTTTTTGACATAAGAAATTTTAGAGGTACATGCTCATCTGTCGAAATGCTAAAGGGGGTCATAGAAATTTTGGAAAATCCTGTTTTACACATAAGACAAACAAATCACGCGGCTACACGCGGTCCCAGGTAAAGACATCCTTACGTAAACAGAAATGACAATGATCAGCTTTATGTTGTACTGCGGTCATGATTATGATTTACAGTCAGAACGTTGCTTATTTTTCAAAAAATAATTCAAGAAAATAAAAAAGTGATCAATCACTGAATGTCGGAAGTGATGCCCGAAAGCGTTTCTTAATAGCTTTTGAAGCTCGCCACACGCATTGCTTCATAAATTTATTTTTTTTAATGCACTTATCGCGAGCTTCATAAAGCATTAGCCAGATAGGGCTTGGCATCATTCGTGTGGGGGCAGCAACGAACGAGTCAGATTTCGCGTCTGACTAACTAGAAAAAATAAAAGCTCCAAGATACGAGTTTACCCTCAACGGCAAACGCTTGAAACAACGTTGCATCGAATCGCGCAGCTTTTACTGTAAACTGGGCAAGTCTAGCAAGCACAGTGCAAGTTCAGGAATTTGATTCAAAAGGTTTAACTGGCTGGTTGTTTAAAAGCAATTTACCAGCGGGAAGCTTTCTTCGGTGTGTAACTTCATCCTGTTTTTCCCGATCCCTTTTCGACGGCTCTTCCATCTTCGGGTTTAAGATGGAATCAGCCTTGTCTGCGCCGAGCAGGTCGTAAAGAACCTTTGAAGCAAATGTTTTTTAATCTAGAAGTGACATAGAAGCGACATAGAAGTGACATACTCATCCGTCTTTTTAGCAAACAATGACAGAAGTCGCTTTAATCGGTTTTCACACATCTTTAGCCTCGCAATGACAAGTATCAATTAAAATCAAACAAATTGAAGTCTTTCTTATGGTGATTTCTTTTACTTTGGTTACTTGTAATATAGCCTACTTTTATATACTCTACATTTTACGCCTGTTTTTGGCGATTGGCTAAATTCTCTGCACTTCCGTTGCCTTACCTTCACGTGATTGTTCACCACATCTTTTGACTGCTGCCTGTGCGGCTTTCCACGTTAAGTTACACCGATCACAAAACCATTATTAACATTATTTTAGTAGTTAACTGCTCTCTCGCTTCCTTTACACATTTTCTGTTTGCATTCTTGTTGCACGTCGCATTGCTTTTGTTATTACCAAATTGCATGTGCCGATGATTTGCCATGTGTATACCTGTGCCACACTGGATTTAAAGTTATAAAAAATATGTATAAATATACTAATGTTTCAGGGTTGAGAAAAACCCGTTTTTTTTTTTTTAAAAAAAAACAAGAAACAATCCACCTGTTTTTTTGTTTTAAAAAAAAAACGTTTTTTTGTTTTTATAAAACGTTTTTTTGTTTTTATAAAAGAAACAAGGTTTTGTCCTTTTTTTAATGAAAACGGAAAAACCGCATTCTGAATTGCTTTTATTGCATCATCCAATATCAATATTTTCAGAATTACACAATAATAACTTGTTATACCTATTATGGCATTCAAAATTGAGGGTATCGAAATGTACCCCATCTTTGTTTTCGCAAAGTGTTGTTGGTCAATTCACTTCTCAGTGGTAAGGCTTAGCAAGCAAGCGCACAGTATACGGAGAAAAACCGTTCCCATACAAACTCTGCAGTTCATGTCAAGTATATGTGCATGCCTTGCTAGTTCAGCATCCATAGAGTGTATTTTTTCAACATATGATTTGGTATGGTCCAGAATCAGGAAAAGTTTAGATGCAGAGAAGGCAAAAAAATAGGTTAAAATATACCGATTGAGCAGAGCTAAAGAAGACAACCATTAGAATTTACTAAAACTGTTCGATTCATTTTTCTCTTTTTTTCAAGTCCTCTAAATTTCGTTGCTGTTCGTTTTGTTTGATTAAAAAAAATGTATAGTTAACTGTACAAGTGTGCTGCCTATTAACTGTACAAGTGTGCTGCCTATTAACTGTACAAGTGTGCTGCCTATTAACTGTACAAGTGTGCTGCCTATTAACCGTACAAGTGTGCTGCCTATTAACTGTACAAGTGTGCTGCCTATTAACTGTACAAGTGTGCTGCCTATTAACTGTACAAGTGTGCTGCCTATTAACTGTACAAGTGTGCTGCCTATTTTATTTTTTACTTCTTAGTAAATTTTTCAAAGGAAAAGTAAAGAGTGGGTTTTATGGTTTTTTCTTAAGTGGGCTTTTTAAAAAAACCTGGTGGGTTTTTTTTGGGTCGTTTTTTTTACAACAACCCTGAAATGTATAAATATCCACAACCAAAGACGTTGGTCGTGCTAGCAGCAAGTCTGGGTAGCTGTGTTTGGAATTCGCATAATTTTTCCTTAACAACGAAGTAAAGTACAAAAAAGTCATGGACCTTGCTTCGAGACGGAATTACAAATAAACGTCCGCCTCAAAGACTCCTCTTGCCACTGCCACCAAGGCCATTGTACAGGGTGGGCCATGGGTTCCTAACGATCCATATGCTATTATGTTATAGTAAGCCATGAATGTATTATATATTTTTCTTCAGAGAAAACATATATATATCTAATGAATAAAATGTAAAAAGTACGTTGGTAATATGGCTGATGAAAGATCCCAATGAAATGGTCGGCAAGAAGTCCAGACGTGACAACATGTGATAAATCTCTTTGAGGGGTACATAAAGGATATTAGGTCTAAACAACGTTATCACTCTACCAATGAGTTGAAGGCAGCTGTTATCACAGCATTTGGAACAATAGCAACTGTATATGTTGAGAAAAATGTCTCACTGAATGTTGCGCTGCATAGTATTACGCAGCGAGAATGAGGGACGGCACACAGATACAATGGATGTATAAGATACAGTGTGTTCCAAAAAGATGTATCCGTTTTATTATCGCTATCATTTCATATCAAATTAACCCAGGTTTCGTTTTCCTGGTAAATCATAGTTAGAGTTCCAAAGTTTTATTTCCCAGCTTCAATGGAGCACGCAGCAAGATAATCCGTGCAGGAAAGGATCAAGATTGTTGAGGCCTATTTCGCGACGAAATCAGTTGTCCAAACTCAACGACAATTTCGGAGGGTCTTTCCAGACAGGACGTTCCAACCAGACTCACAATAAAGCGCCTCCTGGACAAATTCATGGAGACGGGAAGTGCAAAGGATAACACTAAAGATCGCAGTGGCCGGTCACGGTCAGACAGGACAGAAAATCACATCGTGACTGTGAGACAATGTTTGGAGCAGTTTTCAAGGAAATCCAGAAGACGTTTTTCCCAGAAGGCAAATCTTTTAAGGAGTTCAGCTATGCACATAATGCACCAGGATCTTCACCTGTTTCCGCACAAGATATAGACCTTACAACTTCACACCGATGCAAATAAGACTGAGAGACGCGCCTTCGGACAAACCTTTAGTCAGCGAATCAAAAGACCGTTCTGGTTTCTTGGATTTCATTTTTTTCAGTGACGAGGCAAATTTCAACCTTAGTGGTCACGTGATCCAACAGAATATGCGCTTTTGGACTCATGCTCAGCCACATAAGCATCAACATCGCCCACTTGGTGTGGAGAAAGTTACTGTTTGTTGCGCGTTGAGTCGTAATGGCACTATCTGGCCATACTGATTCGGGGATGCTGATGTACGTCCGGTCACTAGCAAAAATTGTGCCCCCCACTCAAAATCTGATGAAAAAGGCCTTGTTAGAAATCAAGGTAAATCAAAGCTATCTTAATCTTATTTCTCCCATCGTTTGATCCTTAGCAACGCCCCAACGGCACATCATTACATCACCTGACAGCGCCGGATTTAGATGGTGGGGCCTGGGGCCCAGGCGTGGTGAGAGGCCGCATGTGCGGATACAAATTATTTAGGTAAGGGATGATCGATGAAGTCACTAGTATTTCCGCATATCATTGATATTTATGACGTAATCTTGTTACGTCATATTTGTTAGCTGTAATAAAACTTTATGATGCAACATGGTGGTTGACAATGATTAGCGATTTGTGAAACTGTTGCAAAACCAGTCGCAGGAAGCATCGCATCTTCTTTTTTAAATATTTGCTTGAAAAAAGTTTTGAAAATCTTTTGGAAAAACTTTCTAGCGATCCAACGTTATCATCATCTCTAAACGTCAGTCCTCGCTCAGCAATAAATTTTATGACAGAAACCAAACGTTGCAGGTAGAGGGGATTTCCAATATTGTTCGAATTGATTGACCTGACTGGCTAGTTCTGTATCAATTCTTCATAGTGATTAATTACATCTGCGACTAAACGTAATCGTGGCATCTTTATGTTCCATTGAATGCTCATGGCTCCTCAGGCGTTCATGAGCGTGCTTCTAATCGAAGACTGCTTTTTTAATAAGGAAATGCGCACATTTAGTCGTATCCGGCACATCAGTCTACAAGTGAAACGTTTAACACAAGTTTGTGAAGGAGGAAAACAAAGCCAGCTTCTGTCAACTACTTCACCATTGTGATTCTGGCGACGAATAAGACTTGTGGTACATATTTCCATGACAAGTTTTTTTTAAATTTTTGTCTGTGTTGTGGAACATCATGTTTTAAAAATGACTTTCATCACAATGTCAAAAAGAACCTGTTTCATGTTTCAACCAATATTCTCGTATTTGTTCCGGTATATTGGCTGGCCAGAGTGGCCAGAGGGCCCAGAGACCGATATTGTTGCCTCCAGTGATCGCGTTTTTCGATGATACATCTTGACGTTCTTCTGCTACTGCACTGCTGATTAAACTAGATCTGTTTTCATCGTTATGTTGATCTAAGTCCGTTATAACATGTTCTTCGATTTTCTGTCCTCTTGCAGCTTCCGCAGAAATGTATCCGCTGGACTTCACTGCCAAGCACGTGAATGTTTCTTGACTTGGCTGCAACTTCTTCCTCTCTCATTTTTGCCTCATTTGCTTTTTTACGTCTTTTAGAACCACTTGGATAAGCTCTGCACTTGTTAAGATGACGATCACCCTTCTGTTAATGTTGATTTATTAATAAGCTCAATAAGGCTGCCATATTTTCATCGCGAATAGGGAGGACAACTTACGACTGTTACTTACTTTAGTCTATTATCTACACCTTAACAATTCAAATAACATTTCGGCCTATTGATATGTTTTAAGCATTGAAGTAAGACGTCCAGTGCGGACGTTGTTTCAGTCAAAACACACAAAACAGAATCCTTATTTACTTGTCCTATTTAGCTCATGAATATTTGCAGTTTCGTTAAATTTCTTTAAAATGTAAAATCACCTTTAACAATATTATGAAAGTAATTGCATGAAAGATATTTTAAATTGCACACCAGCTTTAGATTAGAAGCTGTTTCAGTTAGAAAGATTTCTCTTTCTTTTGGGTTTGTGGCTGCATCAAGGAAAAAATTGTTCTACATTAGCGTAATGAGCCATAACGCTGAAGTAAAACTGTGCAATCTTTATCAGTTCGCTTAAACATTCAATGGTATTGCAAGTTGCAAAATATTTTGCCCATCTTTCATGTTCCATCATTTTGTATTAGTTGAATAAATTGCATTAGTTGATGCACTTTTTACACAAATTCAAACAAGTTTTGGTATTGGTCAAACAGTTTAGCTTCATCAACAGAAACGTTTCTCTCAAGCAGATACTACTCACATGTTTCAACGTTTTCTCATTCAATTGTTTGCAAGCAGAGGAATCTAGTCAAAGCATTTAAATTCAGCAAATAAAGTGGTCCATTTAGCCAGATGTGAAACACAAGACTTGTACAGTACAGATACATCTGACATGAATAATACACAGTCACGATCCTTGCCTTCTCTCAGTCTCTAAGCTTTCTTAGTGCAGATTTAACTTGGCGTGATATGTACATCTGATTGTCTCTATTGAATCCTTGCCTTCACCGTGGCGAAACACGATACAGCCTCAACAAATGATGCTTTGGACTTCTCAATATTCTGAACTTTCTCATTAAAAGCAACCAGAAATGATTGCAAATATGTTAATGTCTATAGAGTTCGCTCAGAGAAGTTTCAAAAGAAACGTTTCAGAACAACAGTTGGCTTGTCGGTGGACATGAAGTATGAATGTGATGCTGGGTACATTTGAAGCGTCCTTGGCAAGCTAGGATAAAGTGATTGCCACTTGGTTACACTGTGAGAAATAAGTTTTTGGTACTCAATACCCACAAAGTCACAATAGTTTTCACCCTCTTTTGCGAACTTTGTAAATGCAACCACACGTAATTCACTCAACTTCAAAATCATTTAGTCCTTTTCTGAAAAAGGGATAATTCTGACGAATTTCTTCATTTTTTATCATTACTGATTAGCTATACTCACTAGAAAATAATACACTAAGCTATGTAGCCTACAATACACTGATCATCGTATCACAGTTCATCAGCAAAGCTAGCAGTCTACATTCCTATAATGGAGCCAGACGTCCGCGCTCTAATGCTAAAGTCACTCAGATATTGAAAAGATTTACCACTTATGTAACGATTAATATGAAAGCATTCCCGTCTTTCCAGCAGATAATTAACTCCACCAAAACATAGATTATGTAGACAACTTGCAGGCCCTCCCATAAACTAAGCTACACCACCAGCTCGTATCTTGTTGCAGTTGAGTAGGGACAGCTTACTGCATGTAAACACAATATACCATAGCCAATGGCGTATATGACGCGGGGCAGAGGGGAGAATTTCCCCCTTGGCAAGCTAAATGTAAAAACCGGTCTCCCACTTAACTTATATTTCGGTTTTAGCATTCTTTTGGTTTTCAGTAGGTTGTTGTTTTTCGGATTACTTTCCGGTGATTTGGGTTTTTAGTAAAGCCATCCACATGCGGATTCACCATCATTTCTCAAGTTTTTTTTCTGAGTGTTGGCTAGTGGACCCCATACAGTGGCCAGTGGGCCCCTTTTATCTAAGTTTACCACCCTGGCTCAAACCTTTAGTCACGCCACTGCACTGATTACACTTTATGTAAAATAAGAAATGTAAAAAGGACATTTTGACATTTTTGAATATCCTCGGAGATTATTTCATTTCTCATGAAAAAAGTGGACATGCAGCCTACTCCAAAATGAGGACTTATGGCAGCCCTATTTAATAATGCTGCTCAGGTGCGACCTGTACAAATCTAAGTAAGGCAGACGCAAAATCTACCAGTAACGAGTAGAGACGTAAGCCATTGCGTTCTACGTGGCTTGGCATTGCAATCGCTATATGGATTCAGATACCTGACCGACTTTCAGGCAAACAGTAAGTGTAGGCCTAATAGTGGTTCCGTCACAATATCAAATAATATGCAAGTGAAATACTGCTGTCCGGACGACCGATATAATTAGTAGCGTCTACAAACAAACTTCCCTCGCGAAAAATGACTAAGTGGCACGCACATGTACATATGGCACATGAACATGGTGGAGGGCCCCTTTTGGTGGGGGATCCTGGG
>JGI24022J15233_10005623_pt1 | contig 13356 bp, 11 predicted proteins | sample Ectturendosymbi2_FD_15233 | JGI IMG/M metagenome (IMG submission 15233) | reverse complement strand
TTTTAGCCATGTCTTCCCAACTTTCAGTGCTTTCAAAGTTGTGCATCATGAACACCCTTTTGTATTTTCTCCTGCTATTTCAGTTTTGCCGTAGTCTAAGGAACATATTCTTGGGTGACTGTACCTTAGGTAAATCAAACGTGATTATCACGGTTGGCTGATTACGATGACGTCATCAGAGGTCCCCTCTTTTTAGTCTTGCCTCGGGCCCCCCAACCCTAAACCCACCACTGGCGCCAGCAAACTATTGATGACACTCGAAAGAAGCAAAAAAATATTACACATAAGCTGTGATTTGAAACAATTTTCAACGCATCTGCTTTTCTCAAAATAAAATAAAGCGAAGTTGAAACCAGTGACGATTCCGGCACTCGCGCTGCTTTGGCTTAGCTTTAGTGCCCGATTGAGATTTATGTTGTAGAACGTGAATTTGCTAGCTTTGAGTATTTCTGCCACTACTCAGTTAACTAAGCAAGGCTTAAATCAGGCTTTTTCCATTGGACCTATTTACTGTTCATGTTTTTTCGTATTTTCGTTCCATGTCTGGCAATTCGGGTTCATGCTTTAGTTTACCTGAATCATAAAATATCGTTCGCAGTAGGAATTTTCTCGACTTCGTTTCCTCGCGCTTTACTTGGGCTCATCCGTTCGAAACCGAGCTGCCATCTACAATTAATTAAGCTGCTTGTTAAAATATAATTCATATCAGATGAAAAGTTTTCTGAAGCAACAGATTGTATAAAAGATTGTTTAAAACATTGGCTTGTAATTCTGATCTAATGGACAGTTCCATTGGAGAATAATTTCAAATGAACTATCAGTTGTCCAGTAACTCGGACTAATATAAATGAACCTGGTACGCAGTGGTGTATTCGGGCTCATCAATTAGAGCTGCATTTTGCAATTAAGTATTTTTTGAAACATGATTCATACCAGATTGAATGCTTTTGTGGCAATGCATTTTGCATAGAACATTGGCTTAAATATCCAAACCAATAGGCAGTTCCCATTCATTCAAATTAACTTATTTTTGCTTTTTCTATGGAGTAAAATTCTGGAAAGTGTCCTCACCAGGCTTGGCGTTATCATTGCTAGGTGACGCAGTTTACGCAACAATACAGGAGTATACACGAGAAATTCTCACTTGTTACGTAAAACACATCACAGAGGAACGATAATGTCAGCCAGAATGAAAGGAAATGGAAAGGTCAGTAACGTCAAATTAGAATGGTTGCATTCAGTATCAGTTCGTATAATTCACGTGATGAGGCCGAGAACGCTATTGACGTGCAGTCACTCCTGGTTAAAATATTTCAGTTTTTCATGTCATGGTTAAGCACAATTTGCTGCACAAATGTCACCTACCTGTGATCATTAGGTAACTGAGAATTACTCCGCAGTGTACTGCAAGACTTGAAGTCCAACCTTTAAAAAACTTCCTACCTACTGTACTTTCATAAACACGAGTGGCAAGTGAAACTGCAATTGACCCAAACAAGCAATTGACCCTTGATAGCAGTATTTTGTTTTGTGACTGTTCAACAAGGAGTTCATGGGTAAACGTCTCCTTAAATTTACAAGAATCGCAGCAGACAGCTTGGAATCCTTAGCCCTGTCAGAAATGTCATCTTCAACATAAGAACGACATGTGCAGAACATTGCATAATGTGATGGGCCTCATAAACTTTGTCATATGCCAATCCATTTTCCACTTGTGGGAAACTTTGTCCCACTCCTAAAACTACTTTTTGTACTTCGATTGTCGAAGGCGTATTCTACAGCAGGGATCCACACCCTTTNTACGACCATGTACGCCTTCAGCATTTCGACAGATGAACATGCATCTCTGAAACTTCTGATGAAAAAATAGCTAAGTAAATAACAAAAATCCACTGAATTATAATAGAACATTGTCAAGAAGATGTATTAAAAAATGCTCGATTTTTCACAAATGTTTTATCATGACTAATCACACATATATTTAACAACAAGCATATAACGACTTTTGAAAATTACCGCGGATACATGTAGAAATATTTATAAACAAATAATATATAAATATGTTTTTCCGTTCCATTGCTAACCTCAAATTTACCCCTAGGGGTACCCCAGATTGGGAAATCCTATTGTGCAGTATTCTCGAACGTAGAAAACGGTCATGTCGCCTCTCATTTAAGAGGAAATGTGCATCTTTATTTTCATTCTACAGGCATACTATTAGTGCATGCTACTGCATAATTCATTCCAAAAGACTTCTACGCACTTTATCCCTAAACCAGCTTTTTTGTTGTAATTGTAACATACTCAAAATGGCATACCTTCAAGGCCGCAGAAACCACGTTCGTGCCAGAGAGACGTTTGGCCATATGTCGCTAGCCGCTGAAGCTGGGGAGCTGTTCATTCCCTCTAAAGATGGGGAAAGTCTTGTAATTTCGATTAAAAAAATTCGGAAGTTTTCGATTTGTCCTTTTTTGCGAGTGACGTCTTAATAGTGCTAGGTTTGTACATTTTGGCCCACGTCATCGGGTCCTGGGCTCCAACCTTAAGAGGCAAATTTTTCTTTCTTTAAAAAATACTAGGCAAAAATCCGCATCTTTAGAGCCCTGGATTGGCTAGCTAGCGTTTGTGTTCGATAAGTTGTACTCAAATAATGTAATTTTGGCAAAAATTTAAATAGTGGGATTTTTGCAAAGAATTTCCTGCAGATTTCGAAAGGTTGTTTTCGCAAGAAAAAATACAAGCAGGTGATAATGCAGAACTCCTTATTCTGGAGATCTATAACTGCATCTTGATTCCTTGAGTGTAGCATATTGTCGTTGGGGAACCAATCATGCGTTTTAAGTGGCAGAATGTAAGGCGTTGTCGGGTCCCAAAAATTGTGGCAGACGTTGGCTACTGATTGAATGCTGAATCATAAATATCCTTACGTTGAAAACACAGAACTCAGCCAATATTTTTATGAGCATTAGTATTGTCTACCAACTAAGCGACCTTGCATCGTATGTTGCCAAACCAGAGCAAGGCCAATGAAAGTCTCTCACCACTTCGTGAAGAGATTTGCAGCTGCAGAAACACAGAAGTTTGTTTACCGTACCGGAGATTTAACTAGGGCAGCAATCGACAACAGAGCGGTACCAGAAAACACACGGTCCGCTCCACAGTGACAGTTCAAAAACTCATGAAAAAGAAACGAGGGCGTGCGCACAGAAATTAGTATTGGGTCAAATATTTCCCTTACACCGAAAGCGGTTTTTGACGAAGACGTCGCAAGAAATGTTGTCAATGAAAGTAAAACTGTAAATTGCACGAAAATCCAAATCGCTTAACTTAGGCTCTATTTGACTGTAACTCTGCATATACAAAGACTTAAATAATGATGGCATACATATTAACACGTGAATTGAAGACTGAACATCTGGGTGCCATCGGAAGCTCAGCAAGGACAGAACAGCCGACATTTCAATATGATAGCAGTTGCATGCCCAGCAATTAAACCATTCTACGGTTATGGTAGAAAGTCATTATTCGTTTTAGTTTGTTGCATTGATTCGAGCCCTGGAGCTGCATCTTTGATAACGCAATGAGAAACCACCGAGCAAGCATCCAGCAGTTTCAGGTATCTTTCTGAAGTAGCATCAATGATTTCTGCTTGATTCCTGCGCGAATAGGCGATCTTGCGCGTATCTTGAGCGGGTTATGAGGTGTTATTTAAATAGTTCACAAACGTGTATGCTGTGACAGTAACGCAAACAAAATTTTGTATGACTATTTTCTCACAATGCAAAACCACGAAATTAATTAATAAAAAAAACATCTAAATTAATTGGTTAATCACCTAAAGAATTAACTAATTAGTTTTCGGTGTTTTGGCCATACCCTTCGAACCACAAACGCTAGAAGGCCAAGAGAGTGCTATAAAGACGTGGAGTTTTGCCGACAAAGAAAAAAAATTGCCCTGGCAGTTGAGACCAAGGGACTGATGGCATCATCCACAAAACCCTAAATTTACCCCAACTATGACGTTACCTACAAAAAACTCAAATCCAAAACATCCCAATATTTTAACAAGAATTTCCGAATCTTCAGAGGATTTGAACAACACTCTAGCCCAATCTGCTGGCGAGTTATGACTTCCCCAACTTGGGAAAATCCCGGTAGTGAGGGGAACCGCACTTCGAATCCGCTTCTGTACATTTAAAAAAGACACGTCACTCGTGAAATGTCTCAATTGTTTTTAACCGTTTTCGTACTCTCGGGCTATGAGACGTCATTGTCGACCGCTCTCACGGAATCTGGGAAAATCCCTTCCTGCTGGACGTTTTCTGAGAAAATACGTTTCGTTTGAAAAAGATTGCAGCTGACTTTTTAGCATTTAACAAGATCTATTTGTGTTTTCAGAATTACAACACTTAAAACGCAAACACCCTCAACACCTTGAAGTGCAATATCCCTTCTGGACTTGAGAGAAGTTCTGTCTTTTCACCCTGTTCTCATGCTTGTGCCTATTTATATTGTGCTGCGCAATCGGATCGATGCCCGATTTTTGGTTTGCTTATTTTCAAAACAAAAACTAGTATTGTCTTGAGACACAATTCCTACGTCAGTAAACGTTTAAATTTATCTGAAATTGACGATCGCTTTCATCATCCCTTACCGTTGCGGCAGACCCAACGATTTGCGGGAAAACCGAGTTTTTCACGAAGTTTATGCAGAATCTTCGGGAAATGATGACACCCGCTCCGGAATAAAAAGTTTGGTGCTGCAGCGAATGGCACCATTGCTTTGATTCTTTAAACGACGAGTTTGTCGTGGGACTTCCACGGCTAGAAAATTTGGACGAAAAGCATAAAAACGGTCTTCGTTGTTAACGATCTCATGAANGAGACTAAACGGAGTGTGACTGGTTTATAAAAGAGACCTCACTCTCAGCGTCATAAACGTTATATATTGTTGAAAACCTGATGAACTATGGCAAGAAACACAAGCAGCCTGAAAAGTCAATACATCATGGTCTTTGAAAACCTTTGCAACGCTTGATATTGTTCATTTGGCAAAAGACGCTTATCCAGGGAAGGTCAAAGCCGTTCAAGAAGCGTTTGTCGACTCACCATCCTTTCCGTGAAATATTGGATTTCTAGCAGCGCACACCCGATAAGCTGTTCGTAAAAACGGTTTTCCTCACAAATCATCAGCAGTGCACGTAACGAATTGAGAGAAATGACCTTGCGATTGGATCATCGCGCATCGATATTCAAACGTCCTTCCCGGTCGAATCGAAAGTTGACTCAAAACATTCTTAAATATTTCCGCCACGACTTCATGAGGAGTATTTGCCATTGAACACTTAACGTACTTAAAGGTAACCCCCAAGTGAATGTCGACGCTGAAGTGATACAAGAAGGCTTTGCCAGGTTTTGCAATGAAAAAGTCAGTCTTAATTGCACGTCACAAATCATTGAGAAAGGTGCTTTCTTGGCTCCAACACTGCTTTCGGACGTTGTTCCAGCAGATGTCAACTTACTGACCAAATTTTAAAAACGACATTGGTGAGCGTAAATGTGATGCTGATCAACACGTGCGTTTTGTCAAACTCGAAAGAAAACAACAGCCAGCAACCAGCGGTTCTTCGTTTCAGACTTGGACACCCAGATGAGCAAGTTTCCTGTCCTCAACGACCTCACACCTTGCACGCATACCAAGGTGCTGAAGGTGCACGATCAATATTACAGCGTTACGTCGTTAACAATGAAATGGTTAACGGAAACCTCGCTGAAATGGTTGTACGTTAAAACTTAGAGTGCGGTGTTCCAAAACAATACAAAAAGTGATCCGAATGGCTGAGAGAACCCAAATTGAAGGAATGCAATACAGGTCACACGTTCGTCTTGATTATAATCAATGATAATTATCATTGAACGTTTTTCAAATTTGCGTGGGCCGAAATGTTAAAGAGCAAATCAAACAAAGACGTTCGCAAAGCGCTTTCAAAATTTCTAAATATGAGCGGTCGGAAACCATGATTTTTCTAAAAGGGTCGTGATCGCCAGTTTGCCAAGAAACTTTACAACAATGGTTAAAGAAAATCCAGATAAAACCACATTATCAAGAAGCAAAACTCGCATCCGCTGAGGGAATGATCACAACATTTTTGTCACGTGTTTGGCGGTATTTTACATTCAAAAATACCAAAATTACATTGATGTGCTCCCCGAATTTTTACGGTCTTGCAATGCAAAATTTCACCGCAGCATAAAGAGAAGTCCAGATCCTGTATCGCCAGTAAGCATTTGAAGCTTCTGGCTTGCGCTTTACGGTTACGACCTGGCGGCCAAGCGTCCCATTGTGAAAAAGTGTGCTTTGGCAACAATCAGCAAAATGCAAAAAATTTTGGCACAAGTTAACTGCGAATCAATTCAGAAAATTGATCCCTCTGCGTAGGTAATCACAGCATCAAAGTTGCAGAAAGTTTTGTACTTTCGATTTCATAAATATTAGGCAATTTGATTTTGCGAATATTTGGTGAAGTGTGACGTCGTGAGATAGTCCCGATGAAGATTTCGGTGCCTGTGAACAAAAACAAGGACCAATTCGGCCAAACTGGCTTTCACTCTTCCTGAAGTGGCGAATTCCGGCAACATCTCAGCGCGCGATTGCCCTGGTGAGTCACCGAAGTGTTCAAAAGAAGCGAATTTGCGTTTGGTTGCTAATTTTCGGGGTCCTGTTAAAAAAACAAAAGCCATTTCACCCGTTTTTTGCCAAGGAAACTTGACGCAAAATCCTGCTTTTTTTGAGTCTCTAATTATTATCATCCGCTGACAGTTTGTAATTGTTATGTAACATTCCGATCTCAAATTGGCGGCCCAAAAATGATGCGCCAGCTCTCAACTGTCCATAGAGTGGGAATGCACGGCATCACGGATGGAAAACGGAGTTGCTGGACATCACTGCGGGACTCCGTCCTTTCATTCCCAACACCGGCACCCACACTCCTGGAAGCGAATTTTCAAAATGTAGACAAGCTCAAAGCTATCTCTCTTTCACGAGATCGGATTGGCCAGTTCAGTCACGTGACCATTATCGTCGACATTACGTCAGCATGGTGGTTCTTGCATTCGTTCGACAGAACAATTAATGATAAAGTGAGAACGGTTGTGGTGTTGGAGAACCAAAAGAGGCTAAGCCACAAGGCGCTTTTGCTGAGCGAAGCGAAAAAGCGTTCGTTACAGAGTTCCGCGAATGGTTGGATGGCCGAACCTTTGCAACGCAACATTCAATGATCTGGCTTTACTAGGTTACAGAGTTTGTTATAGAGTTCCATGGCAGATAACAAAACATTAACGTGGTAGATCAACGAGTGTTAACAGCTGCCTTTTTTATTTACCTACTGGTTAAGTTTCTTCTTGTGCTGTTTGTGTTAAACTTAATGCAAATTATTCATTGCCATACAATGAACCAGGTGATGGGAACAAAGACTGAATGATGTTTGCCACTGATTTTGTGAGGAAGTTGCATCTTGTTTAACGCAAGGTCGAGCTTGGCAATGGGCATCTCAAGTTGTCTGCAAACCAATTTTGAGAAAGTGGACTAGAGTTTTCCTAAAAATCTTAAATTTGAGTTTAACCAATGTTTTGGAGAGCACCGTATTTACTGCTACTGTCATTGGTGAAGCGATTTTAAATTAAGTTTACATTTGAGCAATTGTATTAACCGCCAATATTACATTTGGACTTACTTAAGAAATAAAGACGCAGTTTATAAAACTTAACAAAACTTGTAGTAAAAATTAAACTTATAGTTTGTGGTGTTCGCACTTTGTACCTTTGCACTCCAAAAACACCCGCAGGTAGCAAGTATTCACAAAAATGTCGGAACGCGGTATCAGCTTATAGAACATGGAAAAAGTACTCGCAACTATTCACAAAGAATCGGCACGTGGCGTTAGCTTACAGAAAATTAGAATAAGACCCAGATCTTGTCACAAAAACGTCAGAAGATGGGATCACCCTGCTTGAACAGTCTAAGGGGCAGCATGTTGAACAGCATCAAGCTAACAACACAACAACGTCAAACTTTTGAAAACATATTTTTCTCGCAACATGTTATGGAAAATTTCATCCATAACATGTCTGATAAAGAAAGGCCATGAAACACGAAGCAAGAAGAGAAGAAACAGTTTGTTCGACAATGACAAAAAGTGAACATTAAAAAGACAAAGTTCGAACAAAATTTAAGTGCATGCTTAAATGAATGTGTATATATCAGTAACGTCAATGAAAATGTTCAAACATGCGATTATTGTGTTTAGGAAGTAAGATGAATAGATTAAATAATTTAATGTCATTAAGCAGTGCGTGGGCAGCCAACACAAATATAATTGATGATGTGCTATCCTTTGAACCAGACGCGCACCACTCAGCAGCCTTTCTTAAAGTAATGCGATGGCTGAAGCAATCGGTGCAACTGCAGAGATGCGTTGACCAAAGTTATGTGGAAACACGCATTCAGACTGACTTGGGTGCTTGTGTTTTGGTAATGAAGGCCTGGATTAGTAAGGAATATTGCATAATAAGCGATGTAAAAAGAATCAAAAGAGATTAATCATTATCATTTGCATTACAGATGTAAAATTGTATAAATGGCTGAACTTCCTTATCTAGAAACGCCTGTGTCGACCAACAGTATTGCGGATGTGATTAATGATCCAGAAAGTACTTATGTAGATCAACGAGACTACGGTATGCAGAAATCTTATCCTATACCTGCTCATGACCTAGAAATGTCATTGGTTAGCATCCTAACCATACGCATGGGAAAAAGACGGAGTGTAAGGAACCTGCTGAACGGTTTTGGAGCTCGACAATGGTGTGCATTTTCGGTTTTCTTTGCAAAGCTACACATCACTGAAGTTATTGCTTTGTTACACAATTGGATTCTCAGAGAAATACAGCACGGCGAAACGGTAACCTATCGATTCTTAGAAGACTACACTGATGATGTATATCAACTCTCGCTTGCTTCACGTAAAGGTGGTTTGTACGTAGAAAGAATTCGGATACGACATGATCTGAAAAACAAAGTGCTCTACTACTGGCAAGAAGATACTACCTTTGCAAATTTGACTAGAGAGAAAATCGAAGGACGTATGCGAAATGCAGACCGTTTTAATGCATCACAAGCATTTGAGCAATTGTCAGATGAAGAACAAGAAAGCCGACAATGTATTACAAAGCTTGGTCAACAGAGACAATTTGTGCCATATACTGCTGAAAAAATTGAACGTATACAAGATTGATTAGTGTCAAAATGTTATTTTGTATTGTTATCGCATTATGTATGTTCGCTGTATGTAATCGGGAAAGTGACAATCTTCCAAACGGGTAAAATACGAAAGGGAGAATTTGAAACTAATTAAGAGACATATTCGCTTTGTTACAAACAAGGGCGGTAACTTGAAAAAAAAGCCTGGCCTGAACAAAAAAAGAAATCACATGACTATAATGCACCAATCAAAAGATTGCAAGTTGAAAACTAATAAAAGAAAGAGGTCATCTGTTCAAACATCACGTGTTAAAAGTAACAAAAAAAAGTAGACAAAGGTTGCGCAAGATCTCTGGGTTAGGAAAAAAAGAGACATGCAGCAAGACATGGCGTGACATCTGCGTGCACAAAATGAACTTACACATGTAAGACATGGCGTGACATCCGAGTGCACAAACTGAACCTACACCTGCGAAAGGAATGACGCATGTGCGACTTCATGTTCGCAGGGATAGACCGTGCGAAATGTGCAGGTTACTTATCAACTAAATCACACCACTGCCATGTCATCAAAGAATAAACGAACTTCGCTAGACGAAAGCACCTGACNAATGTGGGANTGATTGCCCCGAAAGAACGGCAATTAGCGGTGGCGCAAGTCGCCGAGTAAAATAAAGAAAACAANAATTGATAAGAAGACCTGGTTGTCAATCCAACTGAACGGATGCTAACGAGGTCTTTCATAGGAAGAATTAAGGCAGGTCACAATATAAATTACGAAGCACGCGACCCGCCAGAGAGAGTTGATTTCGGACATTTTATGTGAAAGCGACATGCTGCCAGTTTGGGCAAGATAAAGTTTTAAATTTATACGCACAAAGTTCTGTCAAAATTTAACCATGAACAACGAAATAGAGTTCGAACTTGGAATTGAATATGAAATTTTAAACGAGCTCACCATGTGGTTGGATGAAATGATTTTAAACGGGACTGTCACTTTCTTGGATGATTTTGTTCTGAATGAGATTATTGCTTACTTGGAGGAACTTGTAAGTGATCCTATATTATTGTTGCTGGTGTTTTAAAATAACGCAACGCCTAATGATAAAGATGATAAATATAGCAATTTAGGTATAATATGTTGGACTTTGGCGTGTTTTATTGTATATTTCGTGACGATTGTAAATGATACTGTAACCGTTGGATAATGAGAGTGCAGTAATGAAAAAGTAATGCGCAAAATTACTCGGGGGATTCCGGTGGCTGTTTTTTTTTAAATAGCTGCTGTTAGTCTGCTGAGCTAGTGGTTTTTGTCGACAGAGAACAGAAGTAAAAATATCGACGGCATACTTTTCTGTTCGTTTCACTGGACAGTTGAGTACCAAGAACTCACAAACGGACATTTGAGAATTAGGGGTCATGGATCATAAGTGACTTTCTCTCAGATTTTGCACGTTCGGGTTTGTTAACGGGCAAACAAATGCCGATACGTCAAACATCAATGGGATTTGGCACTGGGGTGGTTTGCTGCAGTGTTTTCAGCAAGGTTTCTCTGTCGTATTGCACGAGGATGAACGGCACACGCCGGTTTTCTTCCTTTTCCTGAAGGTGAAGCGCCTTTCGTTGCTCCATCTTGACGACGCGAAACAGATGGCTGAAAGTTGATTTTTCTGCCTCCATGTTTTCAGAAAAAAGTGGATTTGTAGTTAATGAGTTGTAAAAGTGTCTACCTTTTTACTTTGCAATGTTTGTTTAAATGTTCTAAAAGCTTTCAGTACCTCCTCACTATGTTTCTTTTCTGTACCTCCTCCTTATGTAAATGGTAAATTTGTGAATCGTTGCGGACATTTTTCTAATATTCTGTAAGCTGATGTCACGTCCCGTTTTTTTTGTAAAAAGTCGTGGGTCTTTTTTTGATGTTCTCTGAGATAATTCCATGCGCCGATATTTTCGTGAAGTGTCGATTTTTTTATGAATGCTTACTACCAGCGATTGCTTTACACTACAAAATATAAGTTTAATTTATGCTACAGGTCTTACTAAGTTTAATTAGGGTGTATCTTTCTTCCTAAGTAAATTCAAATAGTCAATATTGGCAGTTAAATATAATTTCTGTGATGCAAACATGATTCATAAAAACGTCACTAATGAGAGTAGCAGTAAATGAAATGGCCTAAACATCGGTCATCCAAATGAAGATGTTCAGTGGATCTTTAGTCCGCTGTATCAAACTTGCTTTGCAGACAATATTACCTACCCATTGGCACATCTTGTTCAACAAACTTGACTTTATACAAAACAAGATGCTAGGTCTACTTTTTCACAAAAACAGTCACAGATGTAGTTCAGTCATTATTTCCATCACCTGGTTTATTGTCTGGCTGTGGACAATTTGCATGAGGTTAAACATAAACAGCACAAAAACAAACTTAGTAGGTAAATAAAAAGAGGAGCTGTTAACTAAGCTGGAGGTTAATAAAAAAGCATTTGTTAACTCCGGTTTACCTATCACTATCACGTTTGCATATTGTTAGTGGCCATGGAACTCTATAACGAACGTAGTTACAGATAAAACCCAGATTATTGAGCATTCCCTTGGGAAGATTCATTAAACCTATCTTTCCCGAAATCCGCAACGAACGCTGTTTCGCTTCTCTCCACGAAACCGTTTGTATTTCCGATCCATACAAGTGTCTTGCAGCGTCGCTCCATCCATAAAAACGTCTTTTGGTTCTCCAATATCGCATGCATTCTTACTTACTCATCGCCTGCTTGAAGAACTACGCGGACGTAAGTTCAACGACCTTTGTTACATGACTGAACTGGCCAATCGGCTCTTGTAAAATAGAGACAGCTTTGTGCATGTCTGATGTTGGAAATCCGCCTCCTGGAAAGCTCCAGCCAGCAACAGCGTGGGTCAAGCTCAACCGCCTCTGTATCGGTTTCGGACGTTTACGCTCACGCTTACGCAAATCGGGTATAGCCCGTTCTGCGGCTTGTGAGTGTGAGCTCAACCGCCTCTGTATTGGTTTCGGACGTTTACGCTCACGCTTACGCAAATCGGGTATAGCCCGTTCTGCGGCTTGTGAGTGTGGCGCTGAAGAAAAAGCCGTTGAAGATTTTGTCCTCAAATGTTCAATCCATCAACTTCCCAAAGACTGCACGACCTGGCGTTTCTTGATCATGAGGCAATCGCTTGGCTGCTCAACACTGCCCCGAGATATAGTACGGCCTAGTAGTGGACTGAAAGAAATCACTCAAACGATAAAGAAGAAACATCATTTCTGTGCAAACAATTTTTGCAATGGATTTAACCCGTATGTTATGCAACGTGATAGTAGTGACCACTACCCTATCGGGTTGAATGTAATTAAACGCGAAAAATAAAATTGTTGAAAAAAACTTTGGAGATACACGCAATATCCACATCATTGCTTTATTCAGAGAACTAAACGTATTTTTTATCCAATATAAGTATAATATTTAGAATGAGAAATTTGCAAAATGGATTTTATTATTAGTTCACAGAAAAGTTTTGCGGCCATACACATGCCTGTTATTAAATGCACGAGAAGAGAATATTAGACGAACACCATGGATGACATAAGGCATATGCGCTTTCCGTTAAGCACAAAGGTTAATTGTTTGTAATAATGCATAAGACATCAAGTTTACCACCAGTTTTGACGTGTACAAAAAGTTATAAAACCATGTTGTCAATGTCAGAAAATTATATAAACGCAAAAAATATAAACACTGATTTGCTTAAGCAGTTGAAACCCAAAACAATTCTGCACGCCAATGACAATATTGGCGGATGTGAAGCTCCTAAATTTGAACAAGGTTAAATGTTAATGAACGTGTTTGCTTATATAAAAAATTAAATGTGGATACAAGTTTACGTTTGTATGTATGAAATTTGTTAATGAAGCAACTCCATTCATTGCATAAACGCAATATGTATCTGACACATTTGCCTACAGCAACAGCAGCATAATTTCGCTTATACTTGTTCTTTCACCAATTGTTCCCTTTAAAATGAAAGTAGCTGGGCCTTTGGTTGGAAGCTTACTGCTGTGTCACAAAATTTGATTTTGC
>JGI24022J15233_10005619_pt1 | contig 13359 bp, 6 predicted proteins | sample Ectturendosymbi2_FD_15233 | JGI IMG/M metagenome (IMG submission 15233) | reverse complement strand
TTGTGATTTAACTTTCCCGACGCGGACACAAACTTCTGAGCAGGAATACAGTGACTTGACGGCCAGTAACAGGCGGTCGTCAACACTGGTCCGCAACACTCCCCAAAGCTTTTCATGAGGAACCCGGTGGTATTCTTTCTCGAGGTCGACAAAACATGTGTAAAAGTTTTTGGCATACTCCCGAGATTTCTCGAAAATTTGCTGGAGAGTGAAATTTTGGTCTGTATAGTACTATGGCCGGGATGAAAACCGCACTGGGTATTATTCAGCTTTGGTTCATTAATTTCGCGGCATCTTTTATCAAGGCACTTGGCAACGTAAATGTTAACATTTGAAAATTCCCAAAAAGCATCGCGGGCCGCACGAAACGCCCTCGCGGGCTGCGTGTTTGAGACCCCTGCTTTAAGACAATGCTATACTTTACTTATACGAATCGGAAGCTTAAAATATTTATAACGGGTTAAACCAGGGCCCTCAAACTCAAATTACTTCGAGGGCCAAATGAGGACTTATAAAGTAACCCGAGGGACGTTTTATAACGCAGACGTAACAATGGCGGTATCTGAACCTTACCAGTTAGAAACAGCTTCTGCATCTCATTTCCTGCGAAAGGTCTCGTGAATTGTAGTCAAATCATTTTTATCCGTCTCTACGTTCGCTTGAAAGGACCTTGTTCATTTGCTGGCCGGACGCTTTCAAACCCCGCTGTATAAACTAAATAACTTAAATGTTAATTGCTGTATACTAAAATTACTAAAAGGCATCGGTGGTCGCACAAAATGTCCTGGTGGGCTACATGAGGCCGGCGGGCCGCGATCCCTGGATTAAACGGAACAAAAATGCTAAACGTACAACTCATAACTCCAAGTCTTCGATGGTATATTCGCTGATTGCAAGTATGTACGGATTTTAGGTCTTTCTAACGCGTTAGTCCCTTTTTTTACTAGAAAATCTGCTCTTTTTTCCTCAGGATGACGAAATTTACCTGCAGTGCGTCACTTCAAAGGAGCAAAACAAAGTTTGTTTGGCTGCACAAGGTTTTGGTGATCGTCTGTGTTACGTGGAGTACGCCACTGATGACAAGGTATGTTTAGTGGTCATCACCACTACTGAGCTTTGGACGTCAGACAACAACTGAATAAACTCACAATTGCTGGGCGCATTTTATGCAAAGTCAAACGTTGCTATATGCACATAAACCCTTAAGAAAGAAAACTCCAAATTGACTGGCGATCTCACAGATGAATTGTTTAGTTCTGGTCCCAAACCTGTGACTGATTTATTCAATTATTGCGCGCCAAACACTCCATTTGAAATATCAAAGTTTGCAATCCAGGTTGCCAAGAACGTCATCGTATTACTTAATGATGAATTGTATTATTTAAAGTAAAATGAAAAAAACTTTTCGCAGAATATACCAGTGGATGCGCCAAGATGCACATTTGTGTTGTCGCAAGCATTGTCCGTGAGAGCGCTGCACGAGCTGTTGACGCAAGACGACGTGAGTACTGTAGCTTCGTTAGCACAGGTGTAGCAGCAGGCAAACTTTGGGGGTGCGAAGGAATTTTGCCCGAATTCTCCCAACTTGCCCGAAAAAAAATTAAACAAAAGTGACCTCCAAAAAAAAGCCCTTCATGGCAATTCGGGCGCCATTTTTTTCAAATCAAAGCATGTTGGGCCCTATTTTTGCTCAAATTTGCAGGAAGTTTGTGAAGGTTCTCAGATTTTTCCTGAATTTTTTTGTGGGATTTTGCCCGGATTTTCACCAAATCAAAACTTTTGGGGGTGCTGTTGCCCCCCCCGCCTCCTACACCAGTGTTTGTCAGGTTTAGGAGGTTGCAATACTATTCAGGCCGTTTTTATCAATAGCATTAACTCCGTAGCGGCGTAGCCGAAGGTTTTTCAGAGTTTTCTTCAAAACCATTCGACTGGCAGACCTCAAAGTGCCACAGCATCTGAGCAGCAGTAAGCTGTTTCGATTGGTCGTTTTCTGATGTTTTACGTTTGAGACTTGGTGATGTGGTTGGAATCAACGTGTCCAGAGAACAAACCCTTTTGCAAACATTCAAAAATATACAAGTGCCCTTTTGGTTTTGAAAGTGTATTTTCCAAATATTCGAAAATACACAGGTGTCCTTCACCGTTCCGAGCGCTACTGTTTCGTAACATGACGTTTCACGGATTGCTGTTATGCCAAAGATACAATTTTCGTAATTACAACCGTTTGCATTCACTTGTTCATGGTTGCTAAAAATCAAATCGCAACGGCAATTTTTGTTCTAAAAAACTTGTTTTTTTCTGTGCATCTCAAATTGCCAAGTTAAAGTTTTCTCTCGCCATAGTTTTGTACGAAACACAGAAACACAATCGCTCAAGAAAAGATCAAGTAGCAGAAAAGTATAGATATGTGGTTGGTTGGTTGATAATAAAAATTTGTCTTGAACGTCAATGAGAGTTGTCACGAGCATGATTTGATTTTTGCGCACCCAAGATTCGATGCTCATCTGAAAGATCGGTTGTAAGTCCATATTTAGACATGAAGTGCTTGAATGATGGCTGGACACAATCAATCTTGCTCATGTAAGATTGCCAGCAATTGTCTCCCAAGGAAAATATAATATTCTGACATTTGCAGTTGTCTTTGCTGCTCATGAACAGACTAAGCTGAGCTGCAAAGTTTATGCAAAAACAAATAATAAACGTTTAAAATATTCAGATTCCCATATAATTTTTATTGACTTGAAGTTCAATTACTGTGGCAATAAAAGCAGTTACTTCATTTGGACTACATACAGTAGAAATTGTCATGCACCTATTGTCAACTAACATTCAAGAATCTGTTGTTGTCAAAGCTCTTCAAAGCGATCAAGTCTAAGTCCTCAAAGGGGTCAAAGTAGCTGGATAACGTGTGAAAAATACAATTTTTTAAACTCTTGAAGAACAAAAAGAGATCATCAGTTTGCACAAATCCTATGGCGCTTAATTTCCTTTTTGTTGCAGCAAAGCAATCTTGTTTCAAAACACTTGAGAATAGTTAATAAGACGGGTTGAATCAGCGCTGGACTGATGGCTAAGTATTTTTGTTGTCATTGCTTGGGCGACAACTATGATTGTTATAAAAATCTCAAAAATATTTTCACCAAACTTGCAAAATGTGCAAGTTTTTGCAAGTTTGATAAAAAACATTTTTTAGGTATAATTCAGTGGTTTCCATCCTAGGGCTTGCGAAGATACAGGAGGGGCTTTATACCCTCATTCTACATAACAACACTGGTCAAAATTAGTTTGAAATTTGTTAGAAGTTTCACTGTTACGATATTTCTCGTTCGCTGATTCTTGATGTGTTACCATAATGTCCAATCATGTCTGGTTTCCAAAACATGTGATTTTCTAAAGAATAAAAAAGTTGGGTGTCCGTTTTGTCCGTGATAAAAAAATTTAAAAGCACTGTTATAGGTTGAAAGTCAAACTTTTATTTACGAGTAAAAGAAAAAATAAGCAAGTATTTGAGAACCCATTTAAATTTTTGCACAGGAAAAGCAATTTCTATTCGTGTATAAACAGTGTTTTCAACAACAGTCGTCCATCAATAAATGCATCGACAGGATGCTTTGTCTCAACTGCTCTAAGAAAAAGAAATCGTTTATGCGTAGAACCGTACAACCCCATTGAAAAGTTAAAAAAGAAACGTCCTGTTTATTAAAAGGTTATTTTGTTTATCGTTTATCGTAAACAAGGATTAACCTCCAGACTTGGTCATGACTACTATAATGTAAGTTCAACAGCGCTAGCTGCAATCTACACGTTTGCTGTAAGTGGTTGGTCATCAACGTTTCTTGTACTTGACGCTAACCGCACGTAGCCAGCTGCTGTAGAAGAAGAGGAGGAAGAAACCGTCATCAAACCGACACTGGGGAGTGGTGATCAGGCGAGGATTGGAGGAGTGACTTTTTGTGCATGCTGCATCGAACAATGATAGCTTGCTCGATGGCTGTGCCGGGTGTGAAGCGAACCGAATTGTTTCTTTTGGATTGTTTTTCTGTGAATTATCCCTGCGTAACAGTCCAATGGGTTGGTGTTTGAAACGTACGCATGTTTGCTGGAACTGCCTTCTGTGCCTTTGGTGATGATTGATAAAATTGATCTCTGTCATGTTCTGATCCTTGGTGATTTCACCGAAAGTTTAATTTGTCTTTTTTAAGTGATGATCGCCAAGACTGAAATGCAACAGAAATTTGTAGTTCTGAAGAAAACAGAGAAAAAAAGCACTAAGAAAACTACCAAAATATTTGAACCAAGTCGAAAGCAAAAAACTTCAAGCGAATTTTAGTTTTCTGACAGGCAGCTTTTGTATGTGAAAAATTTTCGTTGTAGACTTTTGATGTTCCTAAGCAAAAAATTACTTTGGGGATACTGTGCACAAAGAACCAACAAAAACTTTACTTAACCTTACTCCAAGTCAAAAAGTGCAAACATTTTTTCGCTGCTTGTTACCGAGTTAACAAACTTTGGATGGTGTGAAACAGTTTCTTCGGTTCTCTTCGTTTTTTTTCTCCACCATTTTTAGTTTATGTAAAGCACGATATCTGCTACATCTTACTTGTAAAATTAGAAAACACCAAATATTTTGGGGTTTTGCATATGCAAAAGTTTTGATTAGAAGGTGAAGTGGATTGACTATTTTTCCTCGTTGCGACAGCTTCCGTATGAGAGGGACTGTGTCTTTGTAGCAATATTTAGTGTAACGTTTCAGTGGGTCCCCTTATCTTTGTTCCCCCGGCTATGCCACAAAAGCAAGGTTTAGACATGTGCAGAATGGCGCAATGCTCCCTCCGCACAGGTAATGTTATGCTGCAGTTTAATCAGTTTGTACGTCAATAGATTTTTCAAGAAGTGTTTGGTAAAGTTAAGTTAATACGCATTTTTTCCTATTGATCTTGTGAAGTTTCAATACGCCAATGACAATTCGTTGCGCACAAAGTTCTTATCTAACATGCACCAATAACACAGGGTCGGCAATCCCTAGTCTTCAGGGATTGCCGACCTTTGTGTTATTGGCCGGATACTGCCAAAAGCATTCCGGTTGACGGTTTAGTTTCGTTGTTTCATGTAACAGTTGCAAGCGCGTGGTCGGTTGCGGTGTTGTAAGAAAGACAGACAGGCTAGTGTTGATGTTCACTATCAATGCAACTTTTCCTTGCGCTAATTGAACCCTTGTTTGAATTTAACTTAAGGTTGTTCATCCTGCTGCGTGGATTGCCGATGTACCGTTTCCTGTACTTTTTTAAAAGTAGATTTTGTATCATCTTTACGAGGCGCAAGTCATATGCAAATGTTGAGGATTCGCAACGACAGCAAGTCAAGACAATCACTGTAATCTCGCGCAGAATACGAATATATTAGACAAAAAGAAGCTATAACAATAAAGAACTTGGAGCAGAAGGGATAAAACGCGTTCGAGAATTTTATTCGAAGTCATGTTATGGCAGAAAGTGCTGGGTCAAGAGCTATTTCTTGGACTCTTTTTCTTCTTCCAGTCTAGTGTAACTTCTTGAACCTCTGCAATGGCCTGGCAGTCCAGAAAGCTTGTTACCCTTGCCAACTGAACGAAAGAAATATGAGTCATTGAGCCACTACACGTGATGTGTTGACGCTCTTCAGGGTTGAAATGAGGCATTATGACATAACACGCCCCAAAGCCAATCTACAAGGATTCATTATCATGCAGCTGTTGCGTCGCGAACGGGATAACTCTTCGTGTCCAGTGCACATGTACAGTGTTCAATTTGATAGTTACGTCGTAAATGCTGGAGGAACAAAATCGATTTCAGGGGAAAGGCAGCCCACGCGGCTCGTAGACCGAGACGAGACATCTTTTTTAATTTGAGCCGCTTTACTGTCACTGCGATCGATTAATAGGCAAGTTGTCTTGTTGGAAGGCGTCTGGTCTTCTGAACTTTTGCGGCAAATTCGTAAACTCCATCAATGCTGCCCAGTGAACCAGATCACATCCAAGACAATTTGCAGGGCTATTCATCACCAGTGAGGTGGCCGTGGAGCTGGGACCTTTTGTTAGCAGTTGGTGTCCCGTACTGTTACAAGCTGATGAATACTGTTTGCTTTTCGCTGATGGTGGTATACCCTCGTTTTTTGTTGTTGCCTCCCAATCGCCTAAGTTTCTAGGTAGACTTGACTTTTTCTCTATCCTGAGGGTAAAAGCGAACCTTTCTTTGCTGATATTGAGTGACTCCATTGTGCAGATAGTGCAGCCAAATCGAGGCCGAGTTTCACAAAATGTCAATACTTTTTACTTTTAAAGCGACTTCTCCGATCTTTCCTTTTCTCCCAGAAAATCTTGGTGGCTTACAAATTGTTTTGCGTTAATGCAACATAGGACTTTCTTATGCATGCAGTTGAAGTGGTGCAACTGATATAGAGTGTCACCAAAACTGGTGATGCCGCAGAAGCAATGATACCCGGTTTGCTGAGTTTCGTGAGCAGCTTGTTTTTGGCGCATCTGTGTATGCACGACAACGGAAGGTGGGGTTGCCGTGGTGTTGAGCTGAACCAATTTAACCGAATTTATATGAAGTTTTCAGACAAACGCATGTGCTGAGATGTCAAAAGGACGGTGACAGTGGGAATTACGATGAAAATGTTGTGGCAATTTTTCCTGAGAAAGCTATATTTTGAGTTAACGACCACTTTGGCAAACTAACGGCTTGGCCAGTTATCATCTCGGGAGTTCAGAAACATGCATCATTGTGAAATATAGTTTTCATTTACTGGTATCTGAACAGTTTCTCCTTTTTCAATTACTTATTGACGCTTCTGCTGTTATGAACGCTCACCATGTATGCACTGCAAAAACATTCGTGGACTCTTTTTTAGTAAAATGGATTTTAAATGAGTTGAGATTTTTCTTTGAAGAATTCACTTTCGTGCTTCTTGATAACTAAACATTTGCAGCAGGCCGAGGAGAGCTCCACCCACTGTCGAACTTTACTCTACGGCAATGCAGTCCAGCTTCGACACGAATTGAGCGGCATGGTGAGGAAAGTTTAGTTTATATAACTTATGCTTCTTTTATTCTTTGGTTAGTTACAGCTCTGGCTAGTGAGCCGTTAAAAAAACATTTCAAACAAAATACCTTTTTCAAAAAATTTTTGAAATTGTAAAAGTTCTGTTTCTTTTGCTTGTGTCTTTTTCGTAAAATTCTGTGCAATTTTCGCATCGGCCTTGTACTTTAGCCAGAATAACATCAGACGTCCTTGATCCCGTTACAGTATCTCAGTTGCATGGAAACGTCCAGTTCGTCGTCGGACAAACTTGCCTTCGATGTTGGTTTGAGTTCCGACAACACAGGTTCAGATTTGCTTTTTGCCGTTTATTTTTACTGCGCATTGTCATAAATGCCATTTTTTGTGCTTGAGGTTCCAGAAGGAACTTTACTTGCGGTGCCTGCTAACAGTGAATCGTACCACGGAAATTTCAGAAGTATGTGTGCATGAATGGGGGGTGCGAACAGAACTGATTTGCATTATTCTTGCTTGGAAACAGAACCATCTACTAAACATACATTCTCCCCTGGTGCTCAGTTGTTATTATTTTAGTCTTGGTGATTTCAACTTCAGTTCAGGATTTGGCTTAGTGTCCCTAATTGACAAGAAGGAGCTTGTTATTTGCCGTGGGTTAAAGAACACATGATATTGCACTAAATGGGCTGCTAAGGAATGGATTGCATGCAGAACCATCACCCCATTTCCAGCTTTGCCTACTCTTTTCCTAGAGTGATACAATTCACTTCCCAACTTTATAGTAATAACGAGCTTGATTTGGTTTTATGTTGTGTTTCATGCCGGTTTCTGAAAAGGTTGCAGTATTTTGGATTTTAGTTGACGCTAACTGAGTGAACTCAGAGCTTTGATGCAGACAAACTGTGCTGTGAGTAAAAGCAGCAATCGTGAACACCGCATGAAAAATCGGAACTTTTGGAGTAATTGTTCGTAATGAAAATTCTCTTTTTTCAAGGCAGTATCTCAGTAAACTATAGCTGTTGTTGCAACGCTACAGTTGAGACACATTTACAATATGAAAGCTTAACTGCATTATCTTCTGCAGTATTTATGCTTATATCCCTAATACACTGCATTCAATTTAATACATACCGGTAAAAAAGTTTTCGAAAATTGTAGATTTTTTTTCGTGTTCTCTATTTCCGTTTCATAACTGCAACACACGCCGGATTTGCAGGTGAAGCTTGCTGGTGGACGGTCCACCCTACATCAAAGCAGAGGTCGGATGGTGAAAAGGTTCGCGTTGGAGACGACGTTATATTTATAAGCATCTCCTCTGAAAGATATCTCGTAAGCACAGACTCTTGGTATTTTTTATTTTGCTTGTGCTGTTGACAAAATACGTTTGGCTTACGGGTACTTTTCAAATGAAAATTTGTTTGCGATTTCAAACATTTTCGGTCAAATTTAACTTTTTTGCTTGCCTAGTAACACTTTTACGTCTCCATTCTTGTGGGTTTTTTTCACTTTCATTGCCTTCGCTATTTGCATGGGATCATTGCAGATTTTTTCCACGGCTTGATATTTGACATGCAACAACATAAATCATCAAAAAAGATGGAGAAGAACCAATATAGTTCTAAAGTCTTTGCCCGATTACCAGTAAAACCTATTGATGGAAACAATAACGCCATGTTCAATCAACACAAAGGAGCGTGTGGTGTAACAGGGTCTTGCAAACGGTTATTTAAAGATATTTCAGCCCTGCTCAGGAATCAATAAAATACTATATGAGTCAGTAAAAGTAGGGTGTAATATATATGAGTCAGTAAAAGTAGGGATTACGTTTTCCTTATTTCCGGACCAAACTGTTTTTACTTTCCGACGTTCATTGTTAATCACTGTCGCAACAAATTCGTATCTGCGCAGCAGAACATACATATCATACAAATTTTATGCACTGTACCTCCAAAAACGGGATTTTTTACAGGGGAAGTTTCGTTTGTGCGTCATGCGGGTTTTAGATCCGTTTTTTCTTCACATCAAGTCATGGTGTAGGAAGACTCTTCACATATAAGGTTTCGGTGGGCATATTTGGCCAAACACGTTTTTCAATTAAAATCACACTGAAATATGAAGGTAGTAAAATGCCCAAAATTTGTTGCACATCAGGCAACCATGGGTGGTATAGTGCCCATACATCCTATATATAGGCTTTCAGGGACATTTTTGTAAAACAACTCTGGAACCATTCCATTTGTCTCTGGAAATCAGGAAAAGTCATGGAAGTATAGGTTTCTAACATTTTTCTAAGTATACAAAATCAACAAAAAACGAACCCCTGGGTGGTGGACGGCCTAGTATTCCTGAGCAGGGGAATAATGCTTCACTTTCATTTTTACCACACCCTGCATTTTTTGAAAATTGCTTATGTATTTTTGTTTTTTGTTGTCCAGCACGTGTCAATAGACGACGGATTGACCGTACAAGCTTCTTTCCAACAAACCATGTGGAACGTCGGACCGGTGTCGTCCGGTGGCGCTAAAGCGCAAGGGTATTTGACCGGAAGTGACGTGTTGAGGATGTTTCACGGACACATGGACGACTGTCTGACCGTCCCTCCGACCGAAGGCAAACATCACTTTATGAGGTGAGAGAAACGTCGAAAGTTTGGTCTCTAGTTGTCAGATGTGTTTATGAGATCCGATTGACAGTAAGATTGATCAGTGGAGTGTTGATTTTTTTGCAGGTTTTAGCTTTTTAAAAGTTCACCGAAGTTTTCAATATTGTTAATTCGTGTTTTTCAAAGCATGGTTAGGTAGCAAGTCCGCGGATTTTCAATTGAACGGTTGCTTTCAACGAAAGCTTCGCAGTTCCAAGCGTTTTGATGTGAATATATGAATTAATAAAAAATAAAAAAGTTGCAGTTGCCTCAGTGTAGTTATATTGAACTAGAAGAACTCTTTGTTCTTGTCAACGTGCATAGGCGTGTCAAAGCAATCTTTTCAGTTGGTGTTTTTTGTCCCGTGCTATTGCATAAAAACCAAAATAAATTATCTTGTAACTTCTACTATCTGGTGTTGCAGGCAGTTCGCGAATGCATTCATTCCAATCCGTACGTACTTGTCAATATATTTGGGCCACTGGCCTCAGCACTAGCACTCTTGGCAAGNTGCTGTGACCAGCAGTTCAGACGCCCTTACAGATCTTCTTTCTTATTTGAAAGAATTGGTAACTTACCTTTCCCACACAAGATATCATGACAACTATTGAATATCAGGGCAACTGAAGGCTCTTCCCCAATCAAGCACCCCTCCCTTGTTAAAGGCTCATCCTTGTCAGATTCCGCGCCACTGTCATCTGCACCTTTGTTGTCATGTAGACAGAACGGCAACGCCGTCGTCTCTTCAATTGCTAGGGTCGTGTCGACGTCTCCTCGTGGTATTCATTTCATCTTATTACGTTTTGGTAACAATCCTTTGCTCCAGCCAGACCGGCAGAAATAGCAGTGTCAAAGTGAAGGCAGACGATTGCAGGTTTTTGATGCAGGTTGTTGAAAATGGGTAACGAGGAAAATTGTGCATTGCGTTGCAAAAATACGCTAAACCTTTGGCTACAATGCTGTTGCAGAAGGATTGAACGTTTTGTTTTCAATGCCATGATGTCAAAATACAACTGATCTTGATGTTGAAATGAGCTGTACCAATTTGTTGTAATAAATGTCTTGTAGCTTCAAATGGCATAGCATCAAAATAGCAGAATTTCAAAAAGTAATTATCTGCTCTGACAAAAACATGAATGCATCAATGTGAGGCGTTGGTGGAAAGTTGGAAATAACCAATTCTTCAAGAACTTTAATTGATTTTTGTGGCGCAAACAAAAATTATTTTATATCGGCGTGAATAAAGAAACGCCGGATAGTGAAGAAAACGTGGCTCAGGTTGTCCAGTCGAGTCCCTCGACAGCCAATCATTTTTCTTCTAAAGGTGTGAAGTCGGACTACAATTTTAATTTTAGGTTGTGATGAAGTTGACTGAGGACAAATTTTCACATTAACTTCACGTTAACGGTTAATCTATGTCACCGAGTTAAAGTGATTTTTTAATTAAACGAACCGAGTTAAAGTGATTTTTTAATTACACGAGCAAAAACAAGTTTTTGCAAATAAAAGCCTGCCAGGGTTTCGACCGAAAAGACACAAAATGCATATAATAGCAAAGTAGTTTTCTACCACAGCGTCGTAAAATCACTATCAGCAAAAAGCATGTATTGGTATCGACGAGACTATTGTTATCCGTAAATGAACACGTTAACGAGCGTAAATGTAGTTTGCCAGCGTCTCTGACGATTCACTGATGATAGTGATGCTGTTACATAGATCAGCAATGTACGAGGGCGGAAATGCTGGTTCCCACGCTCGTTCTCTGTGGAGGCTGAAGTTGACCAACATAAAGTGGAGCGGAGGTCACGTGACGTGGGGTCAACCGTTCCGGTTACGTCACGTTACATCAGGTGAAAATTTTAATTAAACTTTGAAAGAAGGCCAGTTTTTGTAGTTCCCCCCTTTGAGCGGTTGAATGGAGGAAAAAACGTCATTTGATTGGTTTGCGAACCTGTTCTAATGTTGATCAATCATTTTAGTAGAATTTGCAGCTTTTTTTGTGCGGCGAGCTCAAAGAAAGCTTTCATAAGTAGCGAAACGTAATTCTGAAAGTATAAGTAGTTAATGCGAATGATTTAACAGCATCAGACATGGTTTGCCTTTGCTGGTTTTGATGAACTGACATAATAGCTGTGTTTGATTTAATGCCTGAAAAAAGATGCCGCGAAATAATTGAACCAAAGCTGGATGATACCAGAGCGGTTTCCATTGTTGCCGTAGCACTGCAGATCAAATTTTCACTCGCCAGCAGATTTTCGAGATATCTTATGAGGTGTACGACCGGGTTCCTCTGAAAAAACTTGGGGAGTGCTGCGGGAGTACTGTGTTGACGGCCGCCTGTTACTGGCCGTCAAGTCACTGTATTCCTGCTCAGAGGTTTGTGTCCGTGTCGGGAGAGTTTAATCACAACCGTTCACAGTGGGCGTTGAACTCCGACATGGGTGTGTGTCAGAGGTGTGCATGGACTGGATTTTGGATTTTTGGATCCGGACTCCTGCTGCCTCCAGCAAGATCAGGAGTGAGGGTTTTCTTTGTTATGGCCGGAACCGGATTGGATTTAGATTTTGTGATTGCTAAGCAAACTTTACTGGTAGGCTGTTTGACTTATATTTATGCGGAGTCAAATAGGAGTCGGATTTCTCGTGTCGTGTTGCGACAGGATCCGGAGCGGATTCGGATTGACAATTTGCAAAACAGGATTGGATCTGGACTCAAAATATCAGAGTCTGCACACCTCGAGTGTGTGTTGTCATTAATCCTCTTCATAGTCTATATGAATTGGACAGACAGTCACTTCCGAGTCGATGAGGGTGTCAAAGTTGGAAGATGCAGGGTCAACCATTTGGTTTTTGCGGACGATTTGGTGCTGCTTGCATCTTCTGAACAGGGTCTTCAACAGACACTTGATCGGCTTTCTATTGTGTGCGACCAAGTGGGAATGAAAATCAGCACTGAAAAGACCGAGGTATTATGTCTCTCCAGAAACCCAAGGCAGTATATGCTGCAAGTGAGCGGCAATACATTGCAGCAGGTGGAGACGTTCAAGTATCTTTGGGTAGAACTCACGAGTGAGGGAAAACGGAACATGGAAATTGATACACGGATTGGTGAAGCAAACGCAGTTCTGCGTGAGCTTTATCGCTCTGTGGCCACAAAACGGGAGCTTTCAAACGCCGCAAAGCTGTCAGTTTTTAAATCGGTTTTTGTTCCGATCCTCACCTGTGATCATGAATCTTTGATAATGACCGAAAGAGTGCTTTCCCAAGTGCAAGTGGCAGAGATGGGATTTTTGCGAAGAGTTCACGGTGTGACACTTTACGACAAAGTGCGCAGCTGTGAAATTCGCAAAGCCCTGAATATCGATCCACTTCTTCGAATCAAGAGATCTCAGCTACGTTGGTTCGGCCATATGTCCAGAATGTCCCACAAAAGATTGGCGAGACAAGTCCTAATGGCTACACCCACGGGAAAGCGGCCCAGAGGTCGTCCAATGACCACGTGGCGTAACTACATCTCTGGCCTTGCTTGGTCCCGTCTTGGTGTTGAACCAGCGAACGATCGGAGATTGCTCTTGACTGTGACGTATCTCGATTCCTCCTAAGGCTGCTGCCCCGCGACCATCCTGAGAGGAACAAAGTCATTGAAAACGAATGATTTCAGGGAAAAACACGTTACACTGTG
>JGI24022J15233_10005616_pt1 | contig 13362 bp, 12 predicted proteins | sample Ectturendosymbi2_FD_15233 | JGI IMG/M metagenome (IMG submission 15233) | reverse complement strand
GGAGCCATAGGTTCCCGACCCCTGCTCTAAAATGTAATTTAGACCCTGTCAAAGAATTAAATGTTTTGCGTTCCTGCCGGTTTCCTTTAGCGAGGCGCCGTAATAGTTTTAGTTTTCAACTAAAAATGAAAGACGAGACAAAAAATGTCCTTTTTCATTGGTCGAAAAACTCACAGGAGAAAAATTTCGTGTTTTTTTGTAGAGAAATGCAACTGCGTATGAGCAAATGTCTGACACGTGATTTCTACAAACGCGACTGTTTTAGCAGATAACGTCAAGTCCCACAAAGAAGTGGAAGGTACATCATAAAAATGTGATTCACAGGAAAGCAAAACAGGTTCACTGTGACATGGCGTAAAATGAGTGTGATCTAAAATGAACGTGGTATACATTGATTGTGGTCTCAAATGACTGTGGTGTCAAATGAATGTGGTCTCAAACGGATGTGGTCTCAAATGAATGTGGCCTCAAATGAATGCGGTCTCAAGTGAATATGGTCTCAAATGAATATGGTCCCATATGCCTGTAGTCTCAAATGAATGTGGTCCAAAATGACTGTGGTCTCAAATGAATGTGGTCTCAAATGATTGAGGTCTCAAATGATTCAGGTCTCAAATGAATATGGTCACAAATGAACGTGGTCTCAAATGAATATGGGCTCAAATGAATGTGGTCTCAAATGAACAGGTCTCAAATGAATGTGGTCTCAAATGAATGTGGTCTCAAATGAATGTGGTCTCAAATGAATGTGGTCTCAAATGAATGTGGTCTGAAATGAATGTGGTCTCAAATGAATGTGGTCTCAAATGAATGTGGTCTCAAATGAATGTGGTCTCAAATGAACAGGTCTCATATGAATGTGGTATCAAATGAACAGGTATCAAATGAACAGGTCTCAAATGAAGTGGTCTCAAATGAACTTGGTCTCAAATGAAGTGGTCTCAAATGAATAGTCTCAAATGACTTGGTCTCAATTGTATGTACACCAATTTCCCGACAACGTTTTTCACAAAACTTTGACCTGTGAACACCTAGTAATTTGTCAAAAAAGCTATTGTTTTCATACACCATGACGTTCACAGAAAAAACGACGTTTGAAAACTTAATAAGCACATGCAAAACAAAAAATTAATCAACATGTTTTTTTGCAACAGCCAAAAAATCCTGATTCATTTCATACACACTCAGCATTTAGTCCAACCAAGGATACAGGTATGAATTTATCGAAATGCATGTTTTCTCTTCGCTTCATCGCTGTTCCACTCTCGGTTAGCGTGGTGTTGAATGCGCGTTACACCACCAACAGGATGTGCTTGAAGAACATCCATAGTGATGATGGCGTGTGGTCTTTATAGTTGCTTGCTGCCATAGTGTGAAACTTTGCACGTTTGCAGCTCGGGTTTTACAATGGCAACATCTTCCATAGTATGATCGATATCTGTCAAGAAAGGCCCTATGCGAACAGAGTTGTCTCTAAAACGTGAAAGCAATATTTCGTCGTCAGGAAAATCGCGTTTTTTGTGAGTTGATGCAAAGTACGATTTTTGCTTGCTGATGATTTGTGGAAAAAATTTACAAGTGGTCTGAACTGTAGCATTTAGTACCATGTTGTTCACAGTTGTTCAGCCAATAATGCCGCTTGTCTGGCATAAGCATTATCTGCAACTGCATGCACTTGCAGTGACTAGATTCTAAAAATGGAAAGTGAAAACAAACATGGAACCTGAACAAATTGTTCAATGCATGCAAAAATCTATTCAAACGAAACGCCGGAAAAGTCAGCATTAGAAAACATTCATACTTAGGACATTTGAGATATGATAACTCAACGAATAGGACCGACACTGCTGATGATGAAAATATTTGTTTTTCGAAATTCGAGATTCGTTGCTCTTTGAAACTATCCGTCTTTCGAAATGTTCGGGTTTCGTTGAAAACACTGGTGTTCTTATATAGCTTTGGAACAGTTTTTATCTTTTCTCAAATTCATAATTTTATTTTAAACAAAACACAATGCCGGAGTTTACGTAATTTTTTTCAAGGCTTGTTGGAAGTGATTGGAACCTTGTTAACCGTTTTGACAACTTTTGTTCTTTAAATTACTATTCAAAATTGGTTAACACTTCTGAAAAGCCAAATACATTCTTATTGAGTTTTCTGAGTTACTGCTCATTCATTATAATTTTACCACAATCTTTCAAAATGAATGCAGTGTTAGCACGAACGGTAAAGCTTAGTCATACGTACTGCCGGTTTTATGTTACTATCCAAAGCCTGATCTTTTGTGACCAGCAACTCATGTCGGTGCCCAAACAAACTGCAAGTTGTTTTGATGAAATTACAATTGTACGCAAGTTAACTTTGAAGCGACGGTTTTCCAGTCATGTAGTTATTTAAATATCAGTTGAAAAATCGAACAAATCCGCAAATTTTTTGGTAGCTACTTTATCAAGCAGTTTCATACAAGGTATTCATTTAATGCTTTTATACTCAGCCAGAGAAATAAAAGCGAATGCTCAAACGACACCTTATATCAGACGGTTGCAATGTGAGGTTGACAACGGCACTCACAACTTTTAAAATGTTGAGAGAATCTACATTGGAAGAAAAAGGTTTGAAGCCGGATTTCGTGCTTAAAATGATTGTCCACTGTTTTCAAAATTATTTGTATCACACAATGTTGTCAAATTAAATTTCCAGAAAGATATAATTGGCAATTCCTTTCTTTTAGGTAATCTTTTTATGTTTAGGAATAATTTAGCGTTGCAGCAATAATTGCAGGAGTATCTGCAATTAAAACTAAATTTTTGAGAATGACGGTTTACTTGTTTTCGTCCCCTTTCCCAAAATGTGTCTCTGACATTTTGCTTTAAAAACGAATCTTTTCAATATGCCCTAATTTTCATAAATATTATTGAGAACTTGTGACCTTGATTCTCTCCATTATGTCGTTGCTACATTGTTGTGTGCATGATGCGTTTTTCACTGGATGGATCACAGCATGTTATCAGAGATCACAGACACTAGCAGTTGAAAGCATAAGTTTGCCGGCAACGAGTATTCTCTGGGATCTTCCTTATTTTGCACCACGGGATGAATCCTTTACTTTTTTTGCCTCGAAATGTTTTCTACGTGGCCCGGTAAACGATGTACCGGTAATCGAGTACATTGACTTCTCCATCCTTTAATGTCATTCTTAGGTGGCATCGAGTTTTAGGAGCTTCATTCCACACATCATTCTACTGTGTTTGAATCCTTGACAGTCGTAAAAACGTTCAGTCCAAAGCAGTATGCAACATAGAAAAACGTTACAACTTTGTGAAAAGAATTTACAAATTCTTGCCTCCAGGCAAACTAAAATTACATGGACAACGTGATTTTGATCAGAAGCAGAGCATTGAAAAACTTTCGGATAGCATTCAATCTGACACGTATTAATTTAAGCCAGGGCTTCATTTAGAAGCACGACATATGACTAGGTTTTCGCAAGTTATCGTGTTCATCATACACCAATTGCGAGGTAGGTTCCCACTCAAACTGCAACTGTGGATGTTTGTCCATTTCATAAAACTTTCAAGTGCATGTTGTCTCGACCCACAAACGAAATGATTGAATGCGAAGATGTTCAAACATTAAAATAACTGCTCAATTTTGCGCGACTTTTGAATATCCTTGCGAGCGAATTTCTTTAAAAAAACGTCGAGCGACAGCAGATCATGCACTTCCAACAATGTACTGTTAATAGCACTGGATTCAAGCGGAATATTTTAAATTGTAAGCCGAAATACCTGGAGAAAGTATGATGCCAGTAAAGTTTACTTGTCAAATCACTTCTTTTAGTTTTAACGACAGTTTCTTCCAATGCTTTTTTTCTGAAAAAAACAATACGCATTTTCTTTAATTAATATTAGTGCAATGCAGTTATTAAGTCATTTTAATGTATAAATGTTTCGTTGTATGACAGTTCAACACGCAAAAGAAGAAATATATGAAGGACAGTGTAATTTCACGTTACAAGATTTGATTGAAAAACAACTTTGCAAGGTTTTATGGTGTTTGTGGTGTGCAGTCGTCTGTAACGTTTATGGAAGCGAATATTTTTTGAAAACAGCCTTCTTTTTTATGGAAGAAATGAAAAGATGCACTATAATTTGCACCGTATTTGACAGACATTCATCAAGCAGGCCTTCGTTAGCAACGTCTAGCTTTGCTTACTGTTTGTCTGAAACAGACCGGAAAGCATGTTCTCCTTACTAGAACAAGAGGACGACCATTCAAGTCGTCACAAACAGCCGTTACAGCAAATAAAAGACACATTATTATTTTACAGCGGAACTGTACAACACCGTAAACCACAACAACGACCAACATGTTCGATGTGTTTGTTTAAGTATTCATGATGTGACAATTTATAAACCAACCTACTTTTGCAAAGAACTATTCCAACAACAAAATTAATTTTCCCGGCACGTTGATGATATGAAATTGCACTGTCAATAGACCTTCAAAATACGTCACGCGTTTTAGTCAATTTTGTATAAGTGGTCTCTTCCTTGCAACATGGTTCAAGAAGTTGGTTGCCAAGCAATATGCGCAAGGCTATTTCGATGCTGTAATATAAAATCTAGACGCAAAGTAATATGCACTGCATTTAAAATGACCGGTGTCGATGCTCTCTTCCGTGAGCTTGTTGTAAACGTACGTTTCGGGTGTCATGCACGTTATTGTAGATGGAACAAGAATATGTTTCTCATATTTGCGATAAAAGTCTTATTGGTTGAGGAATCTTTACAAACTAATGGAATATTCTCGAAATGTACCCTCAGTTTGAAAGAGAATTGATTTACACAAAATAAGGCATTGAATGGTTTCCATAACGAAAATGTGAGAAACGCCAACTAAATAATCTGCACGATACATTCGTAATTGTGCTGTGATATTTGATTGCACTAGAATCCATTTAACACCATAAGTTTCTTTAGTAAGCTAATTGCCTAAGGACCACGACATCAGCATGATTTTTCAGTGGGTTCAATTTCAAAGCACCAAGTGATTTATGAATAATTTGTTGATAAATAAATGTACTATGAAACCAGTGAAATCCGAGGATAAAAGCAGCAATTAAATTCGTCGATCAAAACTGAACATGAGTTCACATGTTCAATGACATATTTTTATTTGCTGAATCGCAAAAGGTAGTCTGAACAAAACCTAAAATTAGAGACAATTTTAGATAGTTCGGTGAGAAATACAAATTGTGAATGAAGTGTTTGTTATTTTAAACTATGACACTAATCTTTGAAGTAATTCACAGAGAAGAGATTGTGATAAAAGAAAGTTTCGACGAGAAAGAGTTTCGGCGGTATATACAAGCGAATCTGTTGAAAAAAGTTTCGACGTGGTATATACAGAACTGATTAACACAGTAACATTCATTGGCGCTTTTCTACAAATAGTCGCTAACAGAGTCCCAGTGATATATGTACTCCTGCAGTTTGTTTTGTTTATGTTGTGCTGCTTTTACTTTCAGATAATGTTGATTTTTCAGTGGCTAAAAATCAAGTAAAGGTTTGTTCGTTAACGAGAATCATAAGAAATATTTAAAATTCGCAATATAAATTTGAAAGCAGTCTACGTGATGACTCATAAATACATCTTCCTCATTTATCCAAATAAAAACGTAATTAGAGATGCTAAGAACACTTCTCCAGGACATGACAAGATATGCTGTGAAATGTTTCAAATATTTTTCAGACCATTTTTGTCAAATTCTGTTTGTCTTATTCAAGCAATGGGCCATTGCAGTAGTGTAGCACAGTTTTGGCTAATCTCCAATATAAATCCAGTTCACAAACAAATCAAACCGTTAAATCTGACGTCTTCGCACAGTACTATGTCACTAACGAGTAATTCCTGCAAATGAATTGGATAATAGTCGTTACCCGATTGACGTTGTACTTAGAGCAACACAATTTATAAACGATCAGGCTTTCGAAATCGCAGCGAACGACAGATCTCAACACGTGTTTTCACACATTGTTAGCAAATCTTGGCAAATAAACATGTTCTCGCAGTGTTTATCGACATTGAAAAAGTACATGGTATGTTCTGCACTGACGCCTTGTTATTTCACCGGTTTACAATGGGGCATAACTGCAAACGTTTTGCATTTCATCCATTTTTAGTGTTTGCTCCACTGCATGAATGGTCAAACACTCCATTAATAACAATGATAGTCTGGATGGCATACGATCACCAGTTGCATTTTATGAACATGACATTTCTTTTCGGTAAATCGGCTCAAGCATCAAGCAAATGAATGACTTATGGTAACGATCGTTGGAGAAAGTGGAGAAATGGTGTGGCAGCTGGGTTTTCAAAATATCCCAATCAAAATTAGCAGTGGTTATTTTTGCAAATACAGTAAGCGCAAACACCAGCAAATCAGCTTCAGTATATATGATACAGTTAACCCTTTACTGTGAAGAACGAACACATATATATGTATTTTTATTTATTTATTTATTTTTCGACAATCTTGCTACAGGCGGTAGCCTGACTGGTGCAATTTTGTCGTGTCACGTCGAGCTTTCAAAATACAGCACGAGTAAACTCCAAAAAAACATAATACACAAAACGAATAAATCTGCTTTACTAGAATCTATTACAACATTTCAAAAATTCGTCAACAGCGTTAAAAATAGCTACTGAAACGGCTGTCGGCGCATCAGAGACACCATATCGATATAAGCGTAACAAATCGGTATGACCCAAGCGCTCAAACCGTTCAGCAAAGCCGGCCTCGTTCAGAATATCATGAACTTTGTTATGAAGTGCTGTTCATGCTACGCAGTGAACGTTACAATGGTAGAATAGATGTAATTCGGTCTCCATTTCACCACGTATGCAAACACGACAGTCGACGTAAATGTAGGCTTGTGAGGTTTAGATCGGCTGGTACATCGTTGGAGGATGCAGTTTTGAGACAACCTAGTATTATTTTATCAGCGGAGAGTTGTGCTTTGTCTAACATTGGATTGTTGTAATCAATGCAGGTGTCGTAGATGATACTACCGTAGTCAAAGACCGGCAAGATGTTTGTTTTATATATCTTGAGGAGAGCGTGGCGAGGCACAAGATTGACGAATGAACGAAGACGGTTAATTTTGGTCATCACTTTCTGATGCACTGTAAGTGTATAATATGAGTGTGCCAAGAGAGACTGTGGTGAAATAGCAAGCCTAGATGATTGTGTGTATCTGTTTCCGAGACGTGGGTATTATTAAATAATAAAGGGGGGGTGATCATTCCTGTACTTATATATGGTTATAACCGCAGTTTTTTGCGGGTTGAAGGTAACATTCCAAAGCTCAGACCAATGGTGCAACGTGCAGAGATCTTGAGTAAGCACACTATGCAAGCGGACAGGACACTTCTCTGAATAAAACAGGGTGGTGTCATCTGCAAAAAGAGGGATAGACGCATTAATATTTGTAGCAATGTCATTAGCATGGATTAAAAATAAAAGAGGCCCTAAAACAGATTCTTGAGGAACACCTCAATTCGTACACTTAAGATCCGAACGATAACGGCCCAGCAGAACGACTTGAAAACGACGGAAGAGATAAGAGGATAGAAGATTTAAGAGAGAGCTGATAATCCCAAGTTGTTGCAATTTAAGGAGCAAATATGATCAACACATTCAAAAGCTTTAGATATGTCAAGCAAAATTATTCTGGAAGAGAGATTTCAATCGTAGGCTTGGTACAAACTGTGACAGGTACCAAGCAATGAAGTTATGGTAGAATGTTTTTTTTTCGAAAGCCAGAGTTGTTAGGTATTAACAATCTATGGTATTCTAGGTAGCTATTAACATGCTTATGAAGACGTTTTTCCAACACTTTTGAAAGAGAAAACAATAACGCAATTGGACGGTAGTTTTGAACAACTGTTTGAGAACCGGTTTTATGAATTGGAATTACAGTAGCAGTCTTCCAAGTTGTAGGGAATACCTCTGAAGACAAAATTAGGTTAAAAAGAAGACTGAAAGGAGTAGCTAGTAATTGGCTGCAAATTTTTAGGATTCGATTGGGCAAGTTGTCAAAACCTTTGCATATATTTGGATGTAGACTACTCAAAACACGAAATACTTGAAACGGATCAAAGGTTGGAGGGAGTAATCGATTATCAGTAAGAAAGTGGAAAGGTGACAATTTATTTTTATCATAAGCAGGAGAATTAGAAATTGAAGTAAAATATTCATTGAAAAGGTTGCACTTCACATATTCATCATGCACAGGTTTTCCATTTAGGGTTAATGGGTAGTTGCATTGTTTGTTTGGTTTCCAGAACTGATTGAAAAGGCTCCAGTAATCGGCATGAGATGTATTAGTGGTGCTTAGCTTATTTATATAGCTCATGTTATAACTTTGTTTAGTCAATTTGATTTTGCGTTGGATCAGGTTTCTAAGTTTGTTATAGAGACGTTTGCAGTTACCATTGTTGGTTTTACGCCAATGTTTGTAGTATCGAGTTCGCTTACGAATTAAAATTTTAAGCTCGTGATTAAACCAAGGTTTATTTCTTTCAGAAGAATAAATACGTTTCGTGAGAATGAAGGTTTTAAGAGTTTGATTAATTACGTCCCTAGCATTAAGAAGTCAACATTGGGCGAGTTCATGATAATAAATTCCCAGGGAGTTGCATATAGAGCATTATTCAAGTCTGAAAAATTCCTTTGGCATAATCCCATACAGTAACTAGTTTAGAAGCTGTACACCGCTGAAGTGAAAAATTAAAATTAATAAAAATTGGATGGTGATCTAAGTTGCTGATAGGATCTAAAATAACATGAGAGACTACAGCGAAGGGCATACTGTATTTGTTAGAACCCAATCAAGAATCTTGCATTCGCGAGTAGGAGTGTCAACTAATTGCTGAAGGCCGTAAGCTGACAAAGTACGAAAAAGGTTGGTCTGAAGCTGTACAGGTTTCCCAACAGAATGATCGTTAAAAGCACCAACAAGCAGGATACAGCAACAAGGATCAACTGTAAGCAACTCGATAACGATGGATATGGACTCAATAAACGTTTGCTTGAAGAGGGAGGTGGTATTCCGTGGAAGATAACACACCGCAAGGTATAGACTACGGGAATTTATAGTTTTAAGTTCAAGCCACAATATTTCTACGTCGGGTGATTCGAAGTCAAAGCGGCGAACACAATAAATGATTTTTTTAACGTAAGCTAAAATACCACCACCATGCCGATTGCGATCTAAGCGAAAAGGATCACGGTAACCAATAAGACGAATGGAGTTAAGTCGATCGAGTTATCTAACCAAGTTTCAGTTAAGCATACGACATCAAAGTTATATTCAGCAGCCAGAACATTAATTTCGTCTAGTTTCATGGTATTATTGCGAGCAATCATGCTTCTAGTGTTTACATGAAGGACGGAAAAGTCACGTGATCTTACCATCATTTCAATAGTTTTAACTAGCCAGGTAAGACCTTCTCACCGTTAGCATAAAGGCAGTATTCAGCGCCTTCTATTTTCCATCTAATCATTTTTTCCAGAAGCACACAATTTAGAAGATTTCCTAAGAAGAGCTTTGCGTTGTTCTTGCATAGATCGAGGTAGATGCTTGGTAATGTTTTTCTTAAATTGCCTTGCTCTTGCTGCCGATTTGGAAATCATATATTTCTATCTTTCATTTTAACAAATTTAACAACTATTGCCGGAGGCTGAGAATAATTTCTACAACTTGACTGAAGTGCTGAAGTATGCATTGGCAGACGATGGACATTGGCAAATGAAATCTTGGCAAGATCAGACTCAGGAAATCTCAGAGGTGGTCAGAAATGAACGAACAACATCTTCACTCTGTTCAGGAGTCTCATCGGAAGAAACTGTAGGCAAACCATCAAATTGCAGATTAAATTCTTTAGACCGGAGTTCAGAAATTATATCAGATTTTCTCTTTGCAGCACCCACTTCAGCCAATTCTGTTTTGATACCACTAAGGTCAGATTTCAGATCAGAGATCGTGTTGTGAGCATGTTCCAAACTAGACTCCGCCAACAGCAGACGATCCATGAGGGTTGATTCAATTGCTGAAAGGCGTTCGGAAAGCCTCTTTTCCATTTATTGCAGAAGATTGAACACGTCAGATAATTGCAAAGCGTCGTGTCCGTCAGGCACCTGACCAGTCGTATTCTTTCTCAAAGTAACTCCACTGCTAATATCCATGTTGATATGAATAGCAGTTTTATACAAAACAAAATAGTCAACAACAAATTTTGCCAATACACAAATGAAGAGTTGAACCTGACAGTAAACAGAATCCTACCAAAAAAAATTTCTCTCACAGAACAGAGTCCAGTAGGGCAAATACCGCTATACAAACAGCTGATTACAAGCACGTCTGAGCTGATTAAAACACGTCTGATCATCCCGACGGTCAGTGAAAGAATGAACAACAACGAACACATATTTCTCGACATACCGTCTAAAGAAACGAGGAATACAGCTCCCACTCGAAAAAATCCATTGTAACTTTCTGAAACGATTGAATGTCTTAACGATTGCTAACTGGTAATAACGGGGAGCAGCAAAACAACAGTTATTGAACATCTACAGGGCGCTTGTACCCTCTGTGATCGGGTAATGCATGGAAGCTTATCTTTTCTTACTACCATCCTCAGTAGACACACTCAAAAAATCCACTACGAGGCTTTACTCCTGTGCACGGGAGCAATGAGAAGTACTCTTTCCACTGGTCTATTACAAGTTAATGAAGATGCCACTACACCTCAACTATAAGATGCTCTGTTCAAAACGTAAAGCCCACTTTAACGTTTTTCAGTCATTCTGCCTTATGTATGATTACAGAGTCATGACATAAGTTTATCCCCAAACTCAGTGCTTTCAAAATTTAAAATGACCGCCAAATGCGCTGTTCCAACACACAAGCTTAGCGTTAACCTATGTCTCTAATATTCCCAATGAGTTCTCTGCAAGACAACCGTGGAGGTTTCATTCACCCCCCTCCTACAATCGCAAAACACGGACATAATTCAAATAACTATTCTTTCTCATTTGCATGAAAACTATCTCGATTTTGTTCGTAGGTAGTCGGATGGGCAACAACACCTGAAAAAAAAAAAACTTAAGCGCAATTAACACATATCATACAGTCGTAAAAACATCGAAATAACTGTGCCAATCAAATGTTCTCATTGCCAAATTTTGTGCCATTCTTAGTCCTCCCTTAGTGCGCCTTCCTGGCTGTCCAAAGGCAATGTATATACGGTGTAGAATTTAATTCGTGTTTTTGTGTTTTTTCTTTTTGCAATTATTTTTTGGATTATCTGTTCGTCGATTTGGGTTGGGCGCCGGGCCTGTCCTTGATTGTTATTGCCTTTTCGTGGTGAAATTTGTTGGGTTAATTTATCATTGCGTGTTTGGACCGATCGGTTGCGATTAGGCATTTGCTATGGTAAAACGGGGTGTATTGCGGACGTGCCTGAAGTTACCTTGTTCGGTTGAATTTGAATTAACTTGTGTGTTCGATTACGACCAAATTGCTGAGTTTGTTAGTCAGAAGAAGTATCAATTCTGTACTTCAGATTCGTTGTTGTGGTTAGGCTTGGTTCCCTCATTATTCGGTGCGTTATGCAGCCACGTTGCTGGAAAAGGCGACCACTATCCACGGCAGGGAATTTTCAGCTGCATTTTCGCGGATGCGTCCAAGATGGCATATGGCGCGGTGTGTTTTATACGAATTTGTGATTTTAATGACGTTGTACATTGTACTCGCGTTTTGTCAACATCGTATTCGACCCCAAAGGAAGAAGCGTCGATCCCTCGACTTGAACTTATGGCTGCAGTGATCGCAGTAAAGATGGATCAGACACTCAGAAAAGAGTTGAAACTGCCACTGCGTCCGTTCATATTTTCGACAGACTCCTCGCTAGTTCTGCAGAGCTTGCAGAATGCCCGGAAACGCGTTCCGCTTTTTGGTTTCAGAAGACGTGCCTTCATTGGCAAGTTTTCTTGCATTACTAACTGGAGGCATGTGTCGACAAAACTTTATGCAGAAGATTGCACGTCACGTGGAGCCACGGTAGAAGCACTGCTCAATGGTCGCTTATGGTTCATGGGCCTAAGTTTCTGAAGTGCACCCCCAACCATTAGCCCAGTCGCTTTGAAAAGGTGAAAATGTCCTCGGAAGATTTAGAGGTGCAGTATTTGATAAATATATCGCCAATGTTTTCATGGTTGATGGTGTTTCGGTAATTGACAATTTGATATCGTATTTCTCGTCTTTTCATCGACTGAAGAAGGCTACGGCCTGGTTGCTTAAATTCAGGGAATACCTGCAACGACGCATTCGCAAAGTCGACTTGACATTGCTGAAACCTCCGTTGACTGTGAAGGACCCCAAATCGAGTTTACGCACAACCCGTGCATTTTAGAAGCTGGGTGAAGCAGCTCTCTTGTGGTAAGGCGCCTACTGGAAATTCCAGGTAATCCCCACTCTTCGCGTTGATTCCCATGCTGGTTGAAGGCATGCTAAGGGTTGGAGAGATTTGATAAAGCACCCGTGGTGTATGGTACCTGACATCCTGTAATCCTGCCCCATTTGTTGCATTTAGCGTATCTTGAGATTGAATTTAATCATGTGCGCACAGGACACTCTGGTGTTAATGGTACATGAAACGCTTTAGCTGCAATATTTTGGATTGTCAAAGGAAAACATTGCTGTGCGTAGAGTGTTGCGCGATTGTTTGGTGTGTCGTCGACGCGGTGTTAAACATGGAGAACAAATAATGGCCGACTTGCCAGCAGAACGCTTGCAGACGCGCGCCCACCCGTTTGCCTACACTGGCGTTGATTACTTCGGTCCAGTGTTGATACGGCAAGAAAGAAGCACTGTAGAGGTACGGATACTTGTTTGCTTGTTTCACAACTCGTGCTATCCATCTGGAGGTAGCTAGTGACTTGACCAGTGATGCGTTCATAAACGCTCTAACGGGGATTCATATCCCGAAAAGAGGAGGTGGTGCACATATATTCAGATAACAGCACAAATGTCGTTGGAGCAGAGAAAATTCTTCGAGAAGCGATTCAAACCTGGAATCACCGCAAAGTCGAAGAATTTTTTCATCATAGAGAAATTTTATGGTGTTTCAATCCACCAACCCCAAGCCACATGGGCAGTGCTTGGGAGTGCATGGTAAGGTCGGTACATCGCATTCTTACATTTCCTTCAGGAGAGCGGACATTGATTGATGACCAGCTGCACACCCTGCTCCTCGAAGCGGAGGCAATCCTGAATTCGCGTCCTCTCACGCAGG
>JGI24022J15233_10005614_pt1 | contig 13364 bp, 7 predicted proteins | sample Ectturendosymbi2_FD_15233 | JGI IMG/M metagenome (IMG submission 15233) | reverse complement strand
GTTAGACATATCCAGAAAAATCCAAAAAAAAATTTAATTGGGAAAGCTGAGTTAGACAAGGTACGCAGGAAGACACGACGAGCCGCAGAAAAACCGCAGCATGTTGCAAGGCGTGGGAGGATCTGACAGCTCGTTGCTGTGACCTTTCTCAACGACGCTTGCGGTCGCAACCTCCTGCGCAAACTATTTTTTTTCCAACTTTGGTTGCATAATTTTCTGCCACACCTTTGTGGCTTAAATGTATCGTACACGCGCTAATGAACGTATTAAACGATCTTCCTTTTGACACAATCTTTCGCAATGTGCTGCACTGAAGATCGGTTGTCACAGTTGCGTGCATACCTGGTTGCTGGACAATCACTAGCTCATGCAGGTGAATGCCTGGCGCGATGGTCCAAGCAACTGACCTCCCAAAAAACAAAGAACACTAAAACATTTTGCATGGTTCACCATACCATTTAGAGACTTTAATATGAGCAATATAAGCAAGGCATTGTCGTTCCAGAACAATTACAATTATTCAGGTGACAGTTGCCATGACGTCAACTTTCGAACGAAGAGTGCAGTGAAGACCATTACCAGTCCACTTTGTTTAGCGTTTGTCGTTATTCGCGTTTATCCTGTTCGTTGTTTTGAAAGTGGTTCTTGTTCGGTTTTGGTCACGAATAACCACCGTGCGTAAAAGCAATGTTTCGCTTTGCACGTCTTCAAACAAACCTAAAGAAAATGTCCTTGGTAAAATTAGGCGTGCTGCTTTGCTTATGGCCAGACCCGGTTGAAAGAATGATAAATTAGAAATTTATTAAAGGACTAATCACTAAACGACTTTTGTTTGCACATGACTGGCTGATAAAACCTCCTTCAAACAATCTAATTAGCGTTGAAAATGCTATTTCATGACGAAAAAGAAATATTTTGACTTTCTCGACTGGGGTAATTCTCGTGGTGTTTCCACGTCCTGTCTCAACAGAAGATATTGTCCGTAAACGTAAGGAACCACGTCGTTTACAAGCTCTCTTTTCACGCGCACTTTTTCAATTGGCCAACTTGTAAATCGGTTGACTTTAAGCCATCAGTAATACCTACACACGTTTTTACAAATATTATGTACATTTCTGTTGTTTTTTCTTAGTTTCTGCATTTGCTTCTCGGTGGCAATGGTGTGATTTCAGTGCATGTCCTTGAATAGCAAACTCATGTTTGCGATCCAGCCGTTATACGAAAACGAACGAAGTGAAAAAGCGTTAGTGCATTATAAGCAAAATATGAATGCAAGTTGAAAAACTTCGGCGCAATGATAAGCTCGGGAAGCGAAGATGGGGCAAAGAGCAGCTGTAGCTTTTCCAATTATTTTACTTTCGGGCAAAAACCATTTCAAACACGATAAAAATTTTTTATCGAAGTTGTCATCTCATCATTTTGTCAACTTAATTCTGTTCTGGTATTGCTGGGGTGAAATTTGCATTACATGTGTTTTGTTATTAGTTAAAAATGTTCAATTTCACAAGTTTTGAAAAATTTACTTTGAGAGATGAATATAATTTTTCGGATAAAACACCGTGGTCACCCCAGATTGTTTGGCCCTACGCTTGTGGGCCCAATACCCCTTACTATGTTAACATCTAGTTGCATCGTGTTCAATTTTACGGAGTACAGAATAAGAAGAAGTCATTCTTCAGCCATCGATTAAACCGACTGTTTATCTTGAAATTTTAGTAACTAATCTGCTCTATTGTAGCCAACTCTTCTTTCATCTGTAGTTTGTTGTGCAATTGCTGAGTAATGAACGTGAAACAACTGAACTTTGCACATCGCCGGAACAGCTCATGATTCCCAATAAGTTCACACCACAGCAACCTAAGACATGCCAGACGTCATTTGTGGAAACCCAGAGCACAAACGCAATGGCTATTTAGAATTTCATTGGAGTTTGGTTATCAGAGTCAAATACTATCAGTCCACGGGTTTTCCGAGTTAGCAAAACAGTATTAGGCGATGTTCACTTAGTTTCCACAAGCGATCTGTCAAAGCACTGAAAATACGTCAAGGTGACCGAGCAGGAGCAGGCTTTGCACAGCTGCTTCTCATGAGAAATTGAAGGTTCGATGATGCAACTCATTGATGCGGTGATGTGTCTACAACAGTTTCAACAACCGAAGCACAAGACCTTTCCACGCTCGGCCTGGCGTGGCGGAATACTATTTGTTAACACTGGATAGGTCGCGATGTGTGAAAGGTCGCAACGACAACCTGCCAAATTAATAGGTCGCCTTACGATTTGGGTGGCACGGACATCTCGCGACCCAGATGTTTAGTAGTTTGAAATTGCCCTGTCAGGGCAACATGTTTTCTGATCGTTTTTATTGGGCGGCAACCATATGCCACGCTCTGACGATTAACGTCTAATTACACATCAACAAAGCTTCAAAAAGTAAAGTCGCGAAGGTCAATGGCTGGGAATTGCAAAATGACCAACCGGTTTCATCATTTAATTAACGTAGCTAAGCCTTTAAACATGTAGACATTTTGCTTATCTGTACTAGTTTGCTGAAATCGAAATAACCTTATTGCTTCCTGGCTTTAAGGTCACTAAGTCTACATTTACAGCACAAACGGCAAGTGCCAGTCCTGCTTTTCCCACTAAGTTCGTTGCAAGGATGTCCGATTCTGAAAAGTTTGCAAAAATAAGGGTAGATAATTTTATGTTAAGTGCAATATTCCCGATTTCAAACAATGTAATTTTTCTCGTGCTACATAAGAAGCCAAACAAAAGTATGGCGGTGTCACGTCGTCGATACTGAAGCAAGAAGCGAAATGACTCGATCAGATGTACGCCATTCCGTTAGGGTGACTTCAACTCACTCTGCTATAAAGACAGTACAATGACAATTGTTATCGTGTTCCCAACAAAAAATATCTATATTTCAAGTTGCAGTGCCTTTCAAGTGCTGCGCGTTTTATCAGTTACGCCACTTGGTTTTTGAGAGCTCTGCACGAAACCTTCCATACATAGGCGTAGCCACGGGACCCAGGGGGCCATGGTCTGCCCCAAATTTTTAGCATACTCAGTCATTTTGTGTTTTGAGAAGCGGTGTTCCAAACATAATACTGTTGCTCACCTAAAGTCAAACATTTTGCTCACCCATAAAATTTTGAGGTCGCTATACGCTACTGCTTCCATACATTTTAATATGGTGCAGTCAAAAACGGGCGAAGTAGCGAGATTCAGTTTGACAGTGTTTTGTCGTTGCCAGCTAAAGGCAAGCTTTTCCATTTTCTACCTTCGCTGAATACTGTTGCTTTGAGAACAAAACAAGTGCCCAAGTTGTCGTCAGTAGGATGTTGTTATTCTTATGATTGATTGGGATGAACCTGGAAGGTTGAATTTGAAATTATATTTATCGCTTCTTGGGTAGCTAATAGGATCAGTAAGAAGGTTTTTTTAGCATACGAACTCATCTCCGTTGCGTGACATGGAAAAGTCTGCAATGGTTACAGCACAAAACGTTCATTGCTCGTGTGAACTTCCAGTTGCTTGATTCACGCCCCAACAATTGTTGCCGCTTTTGTTCTTGTTCCAAATTTAAGCCGCAACATTTTAATTAAACGCTTTTCTTCAAACAATTGGGAAGCAATCGATGATTGATCGCGTCAGAGTTGACAGTTCGCGCGACTGTGACGTGACAAGCACACGTTTGTTTTACGCACGCGTCGGGCCATTGCCACGTGCGAGAAAAGCGCGCACCAGGACGAGACTTTCAGTCCATGGACACGAAACCGCAGTAAATTGGCGTCAATTGCTGGCAGTCTTTTGAAATGTGACTTGGCTCTACCGATTTTCTTTCAGTTCGTGGTAAATTAACAGAAATCAAGGCGAGCAGGTGCAACCACGAAGCACTTGAAAGAAACCGTGCAGATCTGTGCTTAATCTTCGCTCGCCCTGCGAAATTATCGTCGTTCACCGCCGTTAGAGCTGTCGAAGTAACTAGTTTTACCAGTAATAATTAATCAAGGCCTAATTTGGAATTAGTTGCAGGCAAATGCAATTGACCTGCATAATGATGGCATAAGGTGCCTTGATATCATTTCTACAAAACACCACTGCGGTGTTAAGGTACCCATGTATCCTTAAGTATTGATAAAAGTGCCGAAAACCGCTGTAATAGCGTCGAGCAAACTTGATTGTTCAACAACGCCATGATCTATTTTAATACGATTGAAGGATTTTTAAAAGAGAGCGTGGTGTAACTATCAAGTGTGAGAGCTTTGAAAAGTTATTAACAAAAGTAATTTGTGTTTTTTCACTATTTTCAATGTTTTTTGTTATGAGATTTACTTTGCCATTATAAGATAAATCACAGAGAAGCCTTTCGAACCGGTAAGCGCTTGGTGTGTGGTGTGAAGCACTCTTTGAAATGCTGAAGAACAGTGCATTATAAGCTAGTTAGGCAGCTGCCTATAATCTCAGCCCGAGAATCAAAACTTAGCTTTTGTTCACACTCAGTAGTTAAAAGTTAGCAGGCATCGAGATGCGTCTGTGACGAAAGGCAAACTTCACGACATGATGACCGGAAAAAGCCAAAACGTTTGTTAAACCGTGGCCAGCACAGACACAATAGCTCGTGTGGAAAAGTGTCAATTGCCCGACACGCAATGCGTCAGTTTCGTCCCACACTCCCGACAAAGGCAGCGTATGCAGGTTTCGGCTTGTGGTCCCAGCATAAAGTAAATGTGGTGTCCATGTGTCATGTAGCAATGAACAGTGTGCACTGACTATGCTATGCTCTTTCCTTGACTGCTGACGACTTGTATTCTTAGGCCCTACAACTTGCAATTATCGATTTCTCTGGTACTCCGTAAATTAAAGATCACTTGGTAACTTTCCTTTAATCGAACAGACTCCAGGAAATTATTAAAACTGTTCTTGATATTAAAGTGCTGACATTTATACGAACAATGAAGAAGAAATCATTTGTGATGATAAAAACAAAAATATGTAATTCAGTCTTTGGATGTTTTTTATAGGCCAGTCTTTTAAATCTGAAAATTTTCATATAGCCTTGTTGCATTTTCACCATTGCTTAAAAGCGTTATTTGCTGTATGACATGCAGAAAACAGTTTGCCAGAAACTGTACTGAGATGTTACGCATGCGCGGCAAAGTGCACTTTGATGAAATCCATACGTTCGCAAACATTTCACGTTGCTATGAGCAGTCGATATCTTGGCGCAGCCGCAAGTACCTGCGACCGCAAACGTGGCGTTTTGGCATTTTTAACGCCTCCCAGTAAACAACACATATGTGACAATAATCCGTTCTATATTAGTGCGTCACGATAATTGCGATTCCTCGCTGTTGAGATTCTTTTTGAGTTCATCGGTTTTACTTGCAGACAATCCCCTACGTCACTGGATGGACCTGCAGGCGTTCAGTAATTGCGTTTGATGGAAGCTCGTCAGCAAAATATTTGTTTCAAACCACCACTGACCACAGTCTCGATGAGACGAGACGCCATTCTTTCGTAACCACCTATCGAGAGTTCGTTGGAAAAACAAGCAGGATCGCCTCAGAATCGAAATACGATGCGATATGTTTCGCATTTCAGAAGTGTGCATGCAGTAACGAGCAACCAAGAAATCTGAACTTGAAACAACAAGGCTTATAAAACTTTCACGAAATGTAGCCAAACTCACACAAAATATATAACCAAGTTGTTATGTCGAAACAAAGTGAAAGCTTTGTACAGTTTTGCATACAAATATACTGGCATGTTAGATCAAGACATGCATGAATATACGTGCAGGCCCAAGTACCAGGTTCGTGGCAATTAACATAGTTTCACAATCATTATCAGGGAACTAAACCTTTCCCGTATATAGAGTTTCCTAGCCGCTTGTTAAACAACATAAATAACATCGTCCTCCCAAACGTGAAAGCGTTGCTATGGCTTGTTTTCGGGACTATTTCAAACCAGACCCGTAGCCACGGGGGGGCATTCGGGGGCAGTAGCCCCCCAAATTATTTTTGTGCACCACCAAATTTTCTTGTTCCCAGAAAAATTTGTTTCAAAAATATGATAAAAACAAAAATCGTGCCCCCTTTAAAAATCTATTTTGCCCCTCCAAACATCAAAACCTGACTCCGGGCCTGGTTTGCACCAGGCCCATAACCAGCTTGGAACACCAGGTGGGGCGAAGTGTTTTCTGATGGGGGCCCAAATTTTTTAAACTATGTCCAATATTTTTAAACTATGTTCAACACATTTTTCCAGGGGGGAGAAGCATTTTGCAAGGGCTTCGTACCCCTGTTTACGGGCCTGGTTCAAAACAATTTTGCAACAGCCAAGCCAAAGTAACGTTGAATAACGTAAAAATGAAAACAACCGCGTAGAAACTCAGGTTAAGGAATCGTGTTGCAGTGACTGATGACACCTCCAAACTGCAACTGCTTCAATGCAACCCGAGGGAAGATTTTGCGTTTGTTTATTGTAACAGCTCGAAGCTTGGTTGGTTTTAACCAGTACAAACGTCTTGATCTAAAACTAAAAGAAGTTTCTTGGTTAGAAGCTATCTGTTGTGCGCATACCCAGAAAACCGTCTCTATGACGTGTTGTCCACAGCAAGAAGTTCTCAGCTGTGTTGTTTATCATTAAAGTTTAGACGAAGCGGAAGGAAAAACTGTGCCTGGTCTGTGGTGTGCGGATGAGGAGGAAATGCGCAACATCTTTTCGGAGACCAAGACTTGAACTGTCGTTTAGGTCATCGCGTTTTGCTTATGACATTGTTTCGGAGTTGAGTGGAGAAGAGTGAAGCCCAATACTACAATTGCCTCTTTTTGGTGGCCTCACCTCCACTACGGCATTCATGCGAATACCAACCTTTTTTCCGTGAACTCTTCACCGCGCAACCTCCGTTGTGCACAAGTACCATTCGATCCATTAGCATACTAACCCCATTTGAATTGCTAGATGGCACCCAGGTTAAGCTTGACAACCCTTGCCACAAAAATGTGGCTTCTTCACAAAATTGTTTTTATCTTTGCCACCATCTTCCGAACGACGATCAACCGCCGCTTATTGTAACAAAGCATTACGGCATTGAGAAGCAACCTAAATTCTTTGCGTACTGATCTGCACAGGGCTAACGCCGTGGAATTACCACTGCAAGATGTTTACAGAAACACTTTTCAGTGTTACAGGCTGACATCAATAAAGATAATGGAGTACTCATTTATCTCGTTGCAGACTTGCAGCTGGCAGTTTTTCGAACAGGACTTTTGGCTAGCCCGAAAATCAACGAATCAAAGTGTCAATTATAAAATGCTGCAACCACTTTCTTAGAATTGCATGCAGCAGCGAGAGGTGCAGTTAAAGGTGTAAAAAATCGAGTCTTGTCTATGTATTGCTAGAAGTGACTCTACTTTTGGAAAGAAAATGACTTGATCTGACTTCTGTCACTTTTATCGAAAATTCGGACAGCAACTTGTCGAGGTATTTTGGAAACAGGGACCTTTTCTGCCCTTTACTTCCGTTTGCAGAAGAAACATTTCCGGAAATTTTTGGAAAAGTTCAAAATATCAGCTGAATAATGCCGAAACCTCTGCATTCGTCTTCAGTGTCAGCAAGTAAAGGGTCGAAATGGCTTCATAGCAAAAACGAAAGACTCGACATGACTCGACAGTAAATTATGACTCGACTGAGATGCGACTCAGCTTGCCTAAAAGATGATTGCGAATGACTCGGGTTCGTTTTGGACTCGCATATGCGATGACTTGGACTCGAATTCCATACTCATGACGTCTGGCTAACTCTGCTTAGAATCGAATGTGACCAGTGGTGTAGGAGCCGGGGGTGTAGAGGTGCAAGCTCACCCCACACAGTTTGGTTTGTCAAAAATTTGGGAAAAATCTGGCAAAAATTTTCGACATTTTAATACTAATGAAATTATTTTTTTGTCATTGAGTGTGTAAATGAAAGTTTATTGTGTTATAGAAAACGCATTAAATATGTATAAAATCAACGAATTGTTTCTCGTAACTTTGTTTTTTAGCATATATATGAGAGTTGATGAGTAGCTGACTCACTTGAAAGTTTCTGCAAAAAAGACATTTTATTTACGTGTTTTGTTCATTGTACATTGTGGGAATCGAGTATGCTGCAGCAGGGCCCCAATTTCATATCAGTTGCGTCCCTGCTAGGTAAATACAGAAAGTCTGTGTTTTTACTTTTAAGAATGGTGTTTGGAATTGAACACATTTTTCCATACAGTATGTTGCTTATATATCCTCAACCAGATGTGAGGTTTCTTTCTGACCACAACAGCTGGAGTGTAAATGGAACACCAAACCTCAGAACTGTGAAGTAGATGCTCAGAGTACTGAGCCAGCTGGTTTCTGACAATGTTCTTGCACATCCTAGCGTACATATTTTCAGTTGGGTTTTAAAAACAAATTTCAAGTGGCAAATTTTCTATTTTCTGGTGTATGGCAAAATGGTAGAGGAAAACATATTATATCAACAGCTACAGAAAATTTGTAGGGAAAAATTTGTCGCGTTAATATTTTTCGAGTAAATGTGGGGAAATTCGAGCAAGTTATCTTTTGCACGCCCAAAAAATTGCCTGCTCCTACACCTACGAATGCGTTCTGTGTTCAAATGACAGTCACGCTCGCGCACTACGGTCGGGGTTTCAGGGACCTGAACCTGAATTTCGAAAGTTTTCTGCTCAGCACCGTAAAATTGTTTTTTCCCATTTTATATTTTGTTTTAATTTCTGTTTAGGAATTAAACTTTTGAGTCGATATTATAATCAATTATTTATTACCCAGCAATAAAAGAAGAAAAGTAAAAAAATCATGAGCCAATCCCGTAGCCTGCTACGAGTTTCTCCTTCAGCTGAAAGCACTTGTTTTTCGAAACCTATCACTAATTTTAACCACAGCTGCTGTTGCAGAGTGCGTTCACATTTGAAACAGTGACGTAAGCGAACTGCCCATTCTGTAGCACTTGCGCAAACGTGCCACTACTTATGCAGACATACTGAGTCAACCAGCGCTTCAGTCATTCTATCACACTCCGTAACACCAATTTCGCAAACTGGCAAACAAGTTTAAGCTTTCTTTGTTGGCGATGTCTCTAAAGACAACAGCATTATTTGCTCCTTCATGCAGACACTCCGACTGCCCAATCGAAGGTCAAGTGGCTGACCGGCATCATCACAAGCAGGTGAGTGTTTTTATTCGACGACGTATATCGACCGCCGACCGGCTGGGTAAAGTCCATTAGTTGTCAGCGCTAGGAGGATCGTATTTTGCTATGAAGTATCACCTAACTCCACCCAGTCTTGGAAAAATACAACGAAAGTTTTGTTCAGCTTGTTAATCTTTGAGCCTGTTTACTGTAGATTACCAGAAAAACTGACATTAAGCAAAAGTTCAGTTTGAACCTTTTTGTCAAGGTGTTGGTCATTACTAGTGGAAGTACTGCTCAGTTAAGTTTTTTTCAATAATTGTTGTTTGATAAACGCTGTTTTTGTGGCTTCCATGTCAAAATTAAATAGTCAGCATTTATTTTCTGTCGCGACAATTTCGACACAAACTGACGGGTCATATAGAATGCAAGATTAACCATTAATGCTGTAAAGTGACGTTTCCAAAACTTTTCTGTTACTTCCGAACTTGTCGAAAGTAGCTTCATACAAAACAACCTATTGATCCAAAGTGATGTTTCGTGAGCCAGGTTCAGAGTGAAGTACATATTTTCCTGTGACGTTCAACTGCATCAGCAGTTGCTAGCCAATACATTAACCAAACGCATGACTTCAAACTTTATCCAAAATAATTTTGAAAGACCTTTGACTCCCCTTTGTGGGGGCAGTGACATAAATGACAGCTACGGCCGTCGCTTCCTGTCCCTGCATTCCTGATGAAGTATTCTGTGCTTGGTCGCGATGCAGAAATAAACTGAACTGACTAAGCCGCCACCTGAAAAAAATTAGCAAAATAGTTTGGATTTTCCCTATCCACGGAGCAAAACATGATGTTCTGGGCTAGCCTGAAGACGACGAAAGTAAAGTTTCAAGTGATATTGACATTTGATCAATTGCCAAGTAAGCAAAGACCAATGTTGGTTTTAAACGTAAAACATTTTACATGTTTAAAGTCACTTTAAACAAAATCCACACGATTTTCCTTTATTTTCACTTAGTCCATACTTTGCAAGTGGTTTTATTTGAAACGTTGAAGTTGACATAGTGCTGGAAGCCTTTTGTCGTCATATTTCCACAAGTACGATCTATGACACGATGGGCAACAACTGTGGAAATGTACTACCAACAGGCCCGTAGCCAGGTTTTAAGGTTACATTTTTAGAGGGGAAATATTTATGTTTTTCTTATATGCTTAAAACGCATTTTTCTGGGCACAACACAATTTGGGGGGCAAAAAATATTTGGGGGCAACCGCCCCCAAATGTCCCCCTGTGGCTACGGGCCTGACTACTAATACTGATTCCGTAAACTACTGACGTTTACTTTGACGTGTGTTTGAAACGGACGTTAAAGCAAACGTCAATAGTTAACAGAAAAAGTATTGGTAATATACTTTCACAAAGCCACAAGTCTTACTTATGGAAATACGACGACAAAAAGCTTCCAGCACTCTGTCAACTTTAATGTCTTTTGCGTTCTTTTTTCGCCTTGGTTATTATATATACACTTCACAAGCTTTACCGCAACCAGCATGCAGACCATCGATCGACATTACTTTCGCAGATGTAAAATTTTACCAAGCATTTGGCTCTCTGGCGACAGCTAGCATGCAAGAAAAAGTTCAGTCATAATGATTGGAGTGAGACGACGACGGAACTCGTACAGCAGTAATAAGCATGCCATTTGCATGTATTGATGTTAATGATGCTCTTTCTGCCAAGAGCGAACACGTGAGAGAAAGGTTTGAATTTCTTGTGCATTTTAAGCTCTTCTCTCTCTGTGCAGAAATTGAACGAATGACTGTATGAGTTGGCCATTATTTAACCGAATCCTTGAATTAGAATAAAGTGCTTTTAAAAAAGAATTTTTGAATTTTTTTTCCTTAGCCACCTTCTGAAACTGGTCTTTGAAAATAGTTACGAAATAGAAGGTTTGCGTCACAATAGAATAACTCTCTGGAGAAGTTGGTCAGCTTCAAGATGGTGCGTTTTAAAAATATTTTTCGTTATTCTTACTACATTTCGAAGAATAACGCCTAAAAGCGTGAAAATCGTTTTTACTGGTTAGCAAAACAGATCTGTTTCATGTTCACCTGATGAAGTCACTTAGATCGAAACTGTACAAACTGTAAATTTAGCAACGTTTTGGGGATTTACCCGCATGCAAAAAACTTTTCCTGCTTTTCAGGAGTTAAAGCGATGCCACAATTACTAATTTTAATAAACATCATTATCACCGCTATTTTCGCAGTGGTGGTCACTCACCTCAGGGGACGAAAAATGACTCGACTGTATTAAGTGAAAAACTCGACATGATTCGGCAGCAATTTGTGATGCAGTCAGGGATTCGAATCGATTTTACTTGAAATGTTTTCTCTGACTCCGTCTAGAAGTAGAGGTGTTGAGACTAGGACCACAATGATCCATGGTGACTATCATTGATTTTTGTTGCAAAATTCACCTCTATTTTCTTAAATATCCAAAAATAAAAGGTTCTTCACTAGCAACGCCTTGCAGTACCGTCTGCAAACACCGCCTTAAATTTTGTTCCTGAAAATGCTCAACACTGCCTTGGTTAACCTGTTTTTTACGAATTTTTCCACTCTAGGGGCAAGTCGTCTTCCCAGACCGCCAGTATCCCACACTTGTATTGGATACGACTGGTCCCCAAATCTTAATTTCTGGTATTGAAGATATTTCTATTTCCAAAACTTTTTCGCAGCACTCCGGTCGAAATTTTGTGGTTTAGATTAGAGCAGACACAGTAATCAAGCTGGACAGCGGACTGCGTAAGTGGTTGCCAAAAAAGCATTTAGTCAGCCGAGACTGCAGGCTTCCGCGGAGATGGAGTCTACACAGATTCCGCACTCGAGAATATTGCCAAATGTGACAACCATACGTTTTGACATACTATATAAGTTAATAAAAACAGCTTGACATACTGTCGACAACAGCTTGAAAGTTGAAAGGCTATATAAAAATATATTTATGAATATGGTACTCAAAACGGCAGAACGTGATGCTCTGCCTGACAACAACACCAGTAATTAAATCCCTGGTTGGAACGTGACTGCATAGGCGTAGCCAGGGGGCCAGGGCCGGCCTTAAACCAATGTAACCGATTCGGTTGCATTTGGCCCTGCGCCTCTGGGGGCCCGGCGCCATGTGAATGGATAGTAGTTTATTTTTGCCAAAAATTCCTTGCGTTCAAACTCAGTAGAAACGGCTTATTAAATCTCATTGTTAGCAAACAATGCTCTCGTTAGAACGAGCATTGACACGAAAGATGAAAGGTTAAGACCGTAGACGCAGACCTTCTATTCGAGTCCGAACACTCCAACAGTTGGCCATTCAAACATAGCAGCAAAAGGTGTTATATTTTGCATTTTTTGCTTGGTCTGCATTGAACCGTGTCAGCCTGTCTTGGCAGTCGCCCAAAATATGTTGAGTAGCATGAAACGCTAGTTATGCCAAAAAGCTTGTTGATCGTTGTTCTGAAAAAAATTGCACGCTGGGACCTTCGCGTTGGGAAAAATGTCTAGTTCGCCAAACTTTATTATATAAACTTTATAACTTTAAACTTTATTTTCACTGTGTCCCCAAGCTTTTCCATTTTTGATGACTCTAATGTTAGTTTTATCGAAAACTGTGGGATCCTGCGTCTTGACCCAAACCACTTTCAACAGCTAAGCGAGATTTTCCAATCGCTGAAAGCCCAGATAGGTTAGATTTGAATTATGAATTTCCCTAAGATGTAGCAGGCAGAATTTTTTCAAGTTATTGTTTACAACGTAAATTATCCAATGGAGAGGTGATGCAACTGAAATGGCTGGTACACTCAGCTGAAAAATTGGATATTTTGTTTTTTTGTAAACTGTTTCCAAGGTTTATATCGCGTTGTCCATTCAGTCTTATCGTTTACGCATACGTTTGGCATGCGTTTCGGATTGATCGCATGGTTTATAACGTGGCGCTTGGCATTTAGTGGTATGGCAACTGAAATACTTCCATGATTCTTATCTCAGGTCTGCTTCACTGTTTTACGCAATTGTCTTCGTTTACACTTTTGGCAATCGCTGAGATGCTTCGCTGTGCTGGGGCACTTCGACTCGATAACCGCAAGGTTTTTCGGTGTCCCGGCTGCAAGGTTTCACTTGTT
>JGI24022J15233_10005613_pt1 | contig 13364 bp, 11 predicted proteins | sample Ectturendosymbi2_FD_15233 | JGI IMG/M metagenome (IMG submission 15233) | reverse complement strand
TAAACTAAAAATAGAAAAGGTCCCAGTGTTGACCCCTGTGGTACTCCACAAGTAACAAGTTTCTCATTCGATTTCAATCAATCAACAACTGTTTTCTGATACCGGTTTGTTAAATCGTGCTGGTTTGAATGAAAAAAGAGGGAAAGTTTTGTAATACTGGTTTCATTCATAAACATTGGGAAGAAACGTTTATCAACAAAGCCTAGCGGATTGCATACCGCTTTTTTGTGGATCCACAGACTGTCAGTGCAAGGATGTATTTTATATTTGATTGTAATAACATACAGATCACGGTTCGGTCAGACAGATAATCAATTATACTTTGATGTGAGACGACAAGCAAAGTATAGTATCCGTGTAAAATGAAGTTTGCCGTAGAATCAGAGGAAGTTTTTAGATGTAAACAAGCCATGATGCAACTTATTCGCATCCTGCACCAAAACAGTCTGGAACCTTTAAAATTCTACTCCCTTTAAACTGCAAACATGTCAATTTTAACGCGGTGCACAACAAAATGGCATTGAACTAGCATTGCGTTGTGAGTACTGTGAGCAGTAAATCATAAACTGAAACTTGCAGTATTTTCATCACAAAGAGATTTTTCCTGAGGAGTATATCAAGCAACATTAAATGAAGTGAAAGAAAATTAAATGCACAGCAAAATGAGAAATGCCTTGAAATTAGTTTGATGCCATCTAACTATTCTGTTTCGTAATAACGCGCAAGCGGTAATTCAAAGACCGCATGCGCCATTGACTCGTCAACTAACGAACAAACTCCTATTGGAATAAATTCAAACAGCTTTCAGTACACGAGACGATTGCGACATACTGTATTATTACCCATTTGCTCTGTGCTAAATCACGCGAGACATAGATTGGTAGAAGCTTATATCAAGAGGTGCGTTCCATACAAGTCTCCAGTAACAGAAATTTCACTCTTAGAACTATACCAAAGGAAAAGATGAAAGGTAAGATAGCGAATGTCACATTTTGCCCAGCCACTGTCACCACACAGAACCAAGTCGAAATTACGTATTTTGCACTTAATCCTTCAGTTTCCTTTCATTTTGACTAATGTGGAATGCATTGTTTATGCGCCATATATGGAAGGGCAGAAAGATTTCAGGACTTTCAAGAAGACTTCAGAAATTTCCTGATGAAGTTGCAGTGTTCAGGATGCGTCGAGTTTCGTGAAACCGATATCCCGTAAAAACAAATTTATCTACGTTGACCATTTTAAAACAATGTTGTCCATTTCATTATATCAGATACCTTTGATGCGCTTCAATGACACTAATTTCTTGTCGTTTTGAACCTGGTAGGTTGTCAGTGTCTGTTACTGCTTTTAGTGCAATAACTGTTGATTGACTACCGCTTGAAAGGCTGTAGCCTTGTAACGGTTACGTGAACTAATCCGGGTGGTGGTGAAAAACCTGGGGATGTCCCTGGGTTTCCCATTTCCCCCTTAGGGTGTTGCAACTAACTTCCGTTCCATGTCAAGCCCGTAAGATTTTCATATGTGTTAATTAATCAGCATTTTATATTAGAGTGCAGTGGCAGAATGCTGCTAAATAACGCTACATTTATTGGTATTCTGCGCATTATCTGACATGACAATATTCAGGACTAACAATCACAAAGTTACCCATGTTTGCCGCACATCCTCTGCTTGAAAATGGTACAACTCGAAAAGGATCATATCTTGAAAGGAAATAATTTATGCGATTATAACTCCGAGAAATGGCATCCTCAAATGGGACACTAATATTACCAGCAGCGAGTTACTGTTTATTTATTTAATTTTATTTTTTTGTTTGCGGCAAACGACCATAGGTCAGAGCCTGGAATGCCATCTGCTGGTACCTTATTGTGATGGCAAAATGTTATGAATAAAGACGTAAAAAGATGTTACATGAAGAGGCAAAACTTAGTTTGATAATCGAACGTTCATAAAAGAATGTTAGGCTCCCGGCGCACGAAACACGATTCTATGCAACGACGCCAAAGCTGTTGAAAGAAAGTTACAAACCGCATCATTTAACTGCAACGCGAAACAGCGTTTCAGTTTATCGGGGCCAAACAAGAGTTTGCGATTCCATGCAAACTTGACTGAGTGGGTTTAGTTGAGATAACGTGAACATCTGTTCTTTCAAAATAATGTTTCTCATAGAATTTAACAAAACCTGACGAATCTTTCTGCTCGCATTCTACGTAGAAAAAAAACATGAGTCTCAGTCATGGAAAGGCCACACAAACCCAAGCGATAGTGTTTATAGTCTAGGTTCAATGGACCGTGACGAAAGCGAAGCATCCACAGCCAGGCAGGGCGCGGCTCGCGGATTCACGCCACAGAGATGCAGTGCTTCGTGTCAATTGGTAATGCCATTTTCATCGGTGAAACGTTTGTTATGCGAAAGCGATATGCCGACAATTTGGAAACCCATAATAATGTTACGTAAAAAGATTTCTTCCATCTCAGCTAAATTACTTTGTTCCGTTTGTCGCAATCGATTTTTTTGCCAAAAATGGTTGAACGGAAACAGTGGATTTATTTTACAAGCACCCATACCAGAACACCACTTAGCGAAAAATCATGGGAAAAAAACATTTTGCTCGCACACTTCTCGATGGTGATTCCCCCTTGCCATATTCCCTGGTACAAATGCTTTGCAACTTTACGCAATCTTAATATTCAGTCCATCACAACGGCAACAAATGTTCATCTTCTATTTCGAATTAACCATTTTAGTTTGTTTTTTATTAAGTCGCAGAACCGAAAGTGCAGAAATGAACATTTATAAATCAAAGCAACTGACTGCTGCAGAAGAGGTTATGTTCAAACTTTCAAAGGTGATCACGTTTCCCGCTGACATTAAAAGTCCTAATATTATGAGGTATACTGCTTTGAAAGACCCATTCAAGTAAAAAATGGCGAACAAACTGAAGCACTTGAACCAACTTCATCAAAATGCAAGCAAATTTGAAAACATTCAATGGAAGGAATGCGAAGTTGGCCACTACACTGGCAACCAGTTACTCCGGGCTTTAGTGGCAATGTGCCGAGACAAAGACTTTTTTCCACCTGAAAGTGGAGTGGTTCTGACCATCGATAGAAAAACGGACGCAGCAGTATACTTTACACATGGATATCCAATAATCGCTTCCACATCTCTTGGAGACCCTGACAGGGCAAGATTTTATGATAAAATATTTGATGAAAAATGGTGTCAACAACTGAAAGATAATTTATACAATCGTGAGTATTTCACTGAAGAAAAACTTGCCACAATTAGATCAAAAGTTCCAGATTCCCTACGTAATTATCTGCAACATCAAGTAAGAGACACGGACCCTTCGTATCGTCACGCCTTTCTAGGTTTGCTGCGAGAGATAGCAAAACCCGAAATACCAGGAGGGGTTATCCACCAACTTACTAAAACCATCCCCATTGCTACTTGTGTCTTATTGGCTGTGAAAAACGGCTCAACACATATGTTGCAAGGCGTATTTGGGGACAAATTCATTGCAACTGGAAATGTGGTTAAAGAATGGAAAGAGGAAGATCCCAATTTAAGCACATGTGACGGACTTGAACGATTGGGTGAAATCAAAGCTGAACATCGTATAAACGCTGCTCGGTCCATGTTTGTAAGGTACGTATATTAAAATAGAACAGGTTTTTACCCAGGGAATATCCAGTATCCCTGTTTTTACCATATGATGCTGCACCGTTCTCAGCAATTTTAAATAGTTGGTATTGTCATTGACGGTATTGTCATTGACGGTAATGTCATTCACTCGCCATCGGGGAAGCGGAGATAAATATTGGGTTAAGTTGTTTTCAAGCGTTGAAGAAAAAAACAACAACAATGTTTTCAATTAGTTCAGGATCAGCTCACAACTGTTGCTCAATTAGAAAATCATTAGTGCATTGTGAAACATTCGCAGGCAACTTCAAGTCATAAAATATAATTTGATGAATGTACCAATTTGTGTTTGCGGGACAGAGCACCGTGTTGTTTTTAATGCGAATGTTTGCGTTGACAATAGTGCCAAGGGTATTTCGAGAATTTGATGACCTATCTTGCGTTTTTTAGTGCCTTTGGCATCGATGAGAATGGAATGTACGATGAAGAACAAGTCTTGGCTACATTCGAAGAAGTTCAAAGTTTGTTTCAAGTATTCCAAACGTATTAAAGTACTTTGGTGACTTTCGCACAGACACGGACACTATTCTTGTTCTATGATCTTTTGTAAATACGTGTTATTTCAATCCTACGTAGCTTACAACTAAGACTTTGATATTGTTAGACAAATGTACTTACTTTCTTGCGTTTTCAGGTTTTTCTCCCGAATGCTGTTTTTTCGTGAATGAAGAAAAAGTTGTCTGCTCAGACAACTACTGTGGATTTGAACTTTTTTAGAATAGAATTAAAATTTTGAAGAAAAGTATTTTCAGTAAGAATCGGTCTATGCTGAGTTAATAACATAATTGAAAGTGTATGCATGTTACGCTCCGTTGTGGTATATCATTTTTATCATTCACTAAGTCTCAAACTTGGTTTGATCTTGGAAATTTGTAAATTAATCGTGAGTGATATAGCCCTTCAAATGTGTTTAATAAGTGCAGGCATGAACATGTAAATGTGTCACGAAATGCCATCAAGCATTGCCGACAGCTGCTGACAAAAATGTTCATGAACCACAGCATTTGCAAATGCCGAGTGCTTCGACAACCAGAAAAATGTGTACTGCAGTAAGAAAAATTATCGGATAAACACAAATCTCGTGATGGAAGAAGTGTTAATAATATTTTCTTTTGGTGATGGCTTAAAACAAATCATACGATAAAGACGTTTCAAGTTTCCAACTGCTTTGCTTCGGGTGTAATGTTTCCGCATTTTATTCAGCTCACATCACAGTAAACACGAGTAAATCGTTCTTGCATGATAGATATCTCTGCATGTGAGCCGCAACACTCTTGCATGTTTTCAGTCGTTTTTTAAGTTGAACATTTTTACAATGTTTGTTGAACGTTCAAAATAATTCTAAACTTTGTGCTGATTTGAAATCAAACATGACGTTCACTGAAATTTGCTAAANCTGGAATACAGTGGATAAATNCAAAAATGACGAAACATGNCACAATTGGACTTAGGTTAGTCACAAACGTTTAAATTATGTTCTNCTTCAGCATACAAGAAACTGCATGTTTACTGAAAAAAGCTACAATGTCTCCAAAATGTGAAGATTCTGTAGTTGTTGCTAACGTTTGTTTACTGCGTGGTGGGGAACTTGCGGCTCGAGGTGTAAATGAGGCCCACGTGTACAGCTGATATGGCCCGAATCAAAATTTTCTTTACCGAAGTTATAACACAACATCGCGTTAAAACGAAGTTCCATGAGAAGCNGGTGCTTAGATAGTAAGTCAAGAGAAGTTTCTCTTGCTCATAGTATGTTAAAGGTAGAATTTTAGAATAAAATTAANGATTTTGGGTCCACCAGCGATAATGCACAATTCACGCGGCTCGTGATAGTAAGTAAATTCTCCACCCCTGGTTTACTGCATCAAGACCGAAAATACCTTGCAGTCGTCGTTGCAATTCGAAATAGTTACACTGATGGGAACACAACGGTCTTCAGCGGGCTGTGAGTACAGAAATAATGACATTTCCACAAAATTTGAGACAAATTTGCGACACGTACGCGTAAACATTCCGCCAAGAAGACTTTTGCTCAAAAAAACACATTCTCTAGTTTCAAGTCAGAAGGAACACGGCCTGTTTTCGTGTTTATAGTTGGTAGAGGCGGCCAAATGAAGCAATCAATGATATATATTGAGTTCATCCGCATGCTTTCTTGTTAGAGAGATTTTGAATATATGCAGCGAGAAAAATTATTATGTGTTTGTCAGGGAACATATACGCTGCGCTGAAGTTGATGTATTGCCTCTAAACCACCCAGGCATGGCAACCAAGTGCGCAGTCCAACCGAGGTTTATAAATCGAAAAACATTATTTTAGATAACAGTCCCAATCAGGGTTTTTTTTAAGGTTTGGCTTGGGTAATATATTGGGACTCTTATATTGGGACTCCCAATATTGAAATGGAATTACAAGTTGCATTTTGGGCTTTGGATAAAGCGTTCTCACTATCAATATGTTTTCTTTTTACGGTTATATTTGAGTGACGGCACATTGGCGATTGGTCTGAAGATGGTGCCTACCAGCGCGGTTGAGTGTAACTCTTTGGCAAGGGCTTACGTAACGGGGGTGTTGGCGTTACCCCCCTTGGGCTTGATTTTTACAAAAGCTCTATTATCTTTGCAAAGAGGTAATTGTTTTCGCATACTTTTTGTATGTAAATTTGTCGACTTGATGCAAATAATACGGTATGAATTTGCATACAAATTTTAAAGAACATTGTAAATGGGCCAAAAAGTAATCAGTAGGTTTTGGTGGGAATCTGGTGTTATAAGCTGCCAGTTGATTTATTTCACTGCTGTTGTCGAACGCACCTGGTGGCCTTGCCTTGTCAGATTGATTGCGCTCTTGGTCTCTGTTGCTTGGCCATTCCACTTGTCTGTTGACTGAGAGCGGGTAGCGTCACATTGGTTGCTTGTGTGTTGTGTATAATTCTTTGTTATTCATCTCCAGTAAAGTTAAATAACGCACACTTTTCAGTCATCTGTTTAATCTATTACATCTGGGTTATTGTCTGCGTCCAGAAACTATCTCATCACTTGTTGCAGACCTTTCGTCCACTACACATGTTTAAGATTCTGTTCCGCGATAGTTCACTTTATCCGAAGCAATTGTCTTTATTTTGTCTGCTAAGACTGATCAGCCCAAGCGCTGACCGCATTGGCCACATTACCAATTTCTGTACAATGATAGAACTGTTGCACGAGTTCAGAAACATCAGTTTTTAACACAGAATCATTCAGGCATTTGATAATGTCACAGTAGAGAGAAAGGAAAACTAAAAGTTTTCTGGACTTCTATACACAACACAAAATTAAAAGTTTCTTTCGTACTTTGTGCGCATTCTCAATTCTTGTGTAGTTTAGCAAGATTCGATTCGATATTCCAAATCGAGGCGTGCGCCAGCCGTTCCAGTCGCACAATTTCCACACTCGACTGCTCGTATTCGAGGAGACATTAGCGCAGCCTCACTTTGCCATTGTGAATTCCTCTGACGCAGTGATGAGTGTGTTTCACCCCCCTGTTTCAACATGCAGCCTGATATTTTTGCAGTTATGATCTGCTGTGTCTTGCGTTGAGTTGCGTTTAGTTGAGTTTATTTGGCGAAAGTTAAGAATTTCAAAGACGAGAAAGAAACAATAGCAATTTCAAAAACGCCGGGGCACCGAAAAAACCGCAAGGTTATCGAGTCATTTGAGTTTATTTGCTTCCGATGTTGTAACATGGAGCGCTGATAGTTTACTTTCAGTGCAATGACACATAAAATAAGGGAGTGCGTGTAGAAGAATATGCCTATTATGTCAAATACCCCGCTGTCTGAGTTACATTTGTCATCGCGTACTTCAGGGGTGTCAAACTCATTTCAGTTCAGGGGTTAATTCGGGCAAATTTAATCTCAAGCGGGCCGGACCAATGTAATCACTGTATGACACCCTGGTTATAAGTATGACAACTTCCAACTGTTTTCATAACTTTAATGCAAAACGTTCAAGCTTATCTGAAAATGATTATTAGCACATAAAGTTTTCAATTTCCCCACGCAAATAAAAAAAACGCCTTATTACTGAGAAGGCTGTCAAACTGACGGTTATGGTTCGGCTGAAATTAACTGTCCGGACAACCACTTGCATGACGTGATCCAATTTTAGGGATTTGCAACACAATGTCTCCTTGTACGAAATACAGTGAAATGTCCAAAATCCACGTCCTCCACATACAACCTGTACTTTGTATGTAACTTTTGTCGCAACACCTGCTTTTTTCGCGATCATTGATGGCGTGCTATCTGCAGCAATACCTACAGCACGGGAGCAGTATATTCCCATCCTGTTCAGTACTCCAACGAGAGAGTTGAAAATATCATTGGCTGTTATGTTATCGATCATAGGCACCAATCCTAGGAACTCCTCAGTGACAGACAAAGTCTCATTAACGCCACGAATAAATATGGCTTGTTTTGCAACGTCCGAAATGTCCGTTTTTCATCGAGCGCAACCGAAAATGTAACAAACTACTTGACTTTTTCTTCAGTTGGCTGTCTAAATTCGCAGAAATGTTCGAAATTCTCTCTGACACAGTGTTTCTCGTCAGGCTAATATTAGCAAAATCTTCAGCTTCTCAGAACACACGACTTCTGCAGCCTTTAGGATGCAGGTCTTCACAATCTCAACGTCACAGCATGGCTTTGATGCTAACACTATGTCATTAGCAATAAGGTAGCTAGCCTTCACATCTGCTGCACTTATATCTGGTCTACTGGTGAAAACGGATTGCTGTTTTTTAAAGCCTGCTATCAATTCCTTCACCTTCTCTCTCCTCGGTTGCCCTTGCAAGCCACGGTATCTTTCGGCATGATGAGACTCATATTGGTGTCGAATGTTATATTTTTTCACCAATGAAACCTGCTGTGAACACACCAATCATACAGGTATCCCATTCACCTCCGTAAAAAACAGGAAACGGACCAATTGTGTTGGAAAACTCTGCATTTTCGTCAACTTTTCTGTTTCGACAAAGACATTTCGGGAAACGAGGCTGCCACGGAATAGAGAATAAAGGCTAAACTGAGCAATTTAGGGAAAAGCAAAAGCTCAAGTCCGAGCAAGGAATTGCCACAATACGATTTCCTTGTCTAATGTTTTCACGAAAAACTACAAAGATGTCCTCCCCATTTTCACTCCAGGTTGACATATTTGAAACAGGAAGTTGTTTGAGCGGTGGTTTTTATTAACATTTCTGTGCATTTTTTGACACTAGAAATCCGGCGATGTCCATTTCGACANTTTTTATGATTNAATGCGCTATTTTCTGCTNTTGCTGCTTTTTACCGATTCTCAAATTTGACCCTGTCGAACAGATTTCTGTGCAGTTTATTTTTCGGTCAATAATTGGAATGGAAGCTTTACTTGGCAAATTTGAAAGTTGTACCTAGAACTCCGAATGTTTCGACATCGACATCGCTGGAGCTCAAGGTATATTTTTTCCGGAGTTCTAGTGTTAATGTACATTTGCATGTTCATACATACCTGCCTGAGGTAGTTCAAAGTTCAAACCGGTGTGAACATGCAAAAGGAAATATGCAGAAAACGGGAAAATTTCACTTGAGAAAACAGTGGAAACAATAAAATATAAGCAATTGCGTTAAGGTTTCAAGTAATTGAAATCTAGTCACCAGTTATCGAAGTATGACTGGATAAACTTGCCAATCAAATGAAGTTTTTACTTTACGAAATCGTCCCGCGGGCCGGATTCAACCTCTTAACGGGCCGGTTTTCACCCGCGGGTCGTATGTTTGACACCCCTGGTCTACATAGTGCGAACCTGGCAAAAATAAATTGTTGCTGCTGTTGTTGTTCTTATTTAAATAAAACATTGGTACTGATTCTCTTTCAGGTCTTTTTCAAGGAAATATTTTTAAATATTCTCGAGTCGTCCTCATCATCGTTCAGTCACAAGTGGATGGTTCTGGAAACTCTCCTGAAGATTTGCTCCGACGCGCAGTGTATGGTCGACATATACGTCAACTACGACTGCGACTTGAACGCGGCCAACATTTTTCACCAACTGGTGGCCCTGTTGACCAAGCTCGCCCAATTTTCCCACAGCCATTCCGGTGTCACTCCGTTACAGGTTCAATCCGTTCTGCGTACTTCTTTGACTATAATCTCGTGGTTTTTCAAAGTTCGGTTTGAGGGGTTGTGCGAAGTTGACGGCTGTTATCGCATGCGTGCGTGATAGTGATTGTCTGCCTTGTTGTTAATTATGCGCGAATATTCAGCGAGTGCAGACTTGGAAGTTTTTCTCTCATTCTCACCGCAAAATACAGGAGCAATCGCTGAGGAAGAAGAGCCTCGAATGTCTGGTGATGATAATGCACTGCATGGTCGAGTGGTCCAAGGAACTGTACGTGAACCCGCACTCCATGTCACATCTCGGTGAGATTGATGATGCGTTGGCTTGGAAAGCGTCACATTGTTTCTAAGCAACACAGCAGTAAATTAGCTGGAACCATCAGCTTTCGGCGGTTGCTCTCTGAAGCGATCTACTTCCTGATCCATATTTTCGCTTACCCGGGTTTCTTGATTCTTAACAATGGTTTTAGTTCAACCCTAAACCCTTGGGGGGATAGTTCATGCCTGCGCATCGTTTGCGTGGGTCGGTTACGTCACCCCCCCTCACGAAGTGGTTATTGAACTGACGAGCGCGACTCGTTCTCGCACAGGCAAAGAACACTTGCCCGATGTCGCTCACGCCGGCAACCTCTCCATGACCTCGTCCACCTCGAACATGGGCAGCCACCAGTCCCTGCACTCGGACACGTCCGAGCACACCCAGAACAGCGGCGCTGGCGTCCAGGCGGACAATCCCGAGGCGCTCGAAGTGGCGAAACAGCAGAAGGACATCCTCGAGCAGGGAATCGAGATGTAAGTGAACGTCCGTGAGATTTGCGCGGTGAAAACGTGTGCGTTTCAGGGAATATGAATCTGTGTGCGATGTCGACGAACATTAGAGGCAAAGTTGTGGTAAAAACTAATTTGTTGTGTGTCGAAACTCACCGTTCATGGAACTGCGCCTAAAACGCACCTTCCTCATTATTCATCTGCGCTGGTAGATTAGCCGCTCCACTGGACACCTGAGTCATTGATGTCTTGCTAAGAGTTTACTTCTTTGTTAGGAGTGCTTGGAATTTACTGCGTTTGCAAATCGCGTGGCTGTTCTGTCAGGCTTATTGGTACTGGGTGGGCCAGAAAGGAATCCGCACAAAAAACAGAAAACAAAAAATTTCCGGAGTCGGATCAACGCTGCAGATTAACTATTTGTCGCTAAAAGTCTGTGTTTACTTGAGACGTGATGTAGAGCAGAGTTTGCTTGGCACAATGCCTTTTATGCGAAAGTGCCCGTTTCGCTGCTTTATTTTTTCTTAAATAAAACAGTGACGTGCTCTTGCATCGCCCGTTCACTGCTTGTGCATTTGGTTTTGTTTCAAACATACTTTGACAGGTGCATCGTCTTTGTTGGGCGTCTGCACAAGCACTGCCTTGGGGTTCAAAAGTGTTACAGTTGGTTGAAAAGTGCTTCTTGTGTAGCAGAGGTTTGTTAATTGCGAGTTAACAAGCCTGCTCTGGTGTTTTCACTGTTTGGGGAAATCAGATTAATCAGATTTGTGGCTCTTGTTGAAATCTTTCTTCCGTCAAAAATAGCACATTATAAGAATCTCTCTTTGATTTGCAAGCACCGAGAGTAAATTGTCATTCGCAAGTTGATGAAATAAATACGTTGTGGGTCGTCGCACGACCAGGCCTGACTTTACCACCGTTAAAACATACCTTCTGCGGTCTTCTGTTTGAATGAAAACGAGCCTCTGCTGTAGATGAGACTCTTCTTTTGTTTCACGAACGGAATAGGCTTTAAAAAAAATAATATGACAGTCGTTCGTTGTCAGGTTCAATCGGAAGCCGACGAAGGGCATTTCCTTCTTTCAAGCTCAGGGAATGATCGGTTCGTCGCCGTCCGAAATCGCCGAATTCCTGATGTCGGAAACGCGCCTCAACCCTACGGAAGTAGGCGACTACCTCGGGGAGCACGAGAAGTACGTTACGGTGCAAAAGACTGTTTTGACGGCGACGATCGATGCTGCCCTTTCTTCAACACGACTGAACACTGCAACTGTAATTTCGCCTGTCAACAGGTTGAACAAAGAGGTCATGTACGCATATGTCGACCTGCTCGATTTCACCGGCATGGAGTTCGTTTCCGCTCTGAGACTATTTCTGGAAGGCTTCCGACTTCCTGGCGAAGCGCAGAAGATCGATCGGATGATGGAGAAGTTTGCGAGTCGATATTGCGATTGCAACCCACAGTAAGTTCATGCTTGATGTTGTGCCTGCCATGCTTGTTTGCGGTCCGTTGCACCAGCTGCAGGTTGTACTATGTTTGTTGCAAACATATGTCGTGTGGACATGCAGTGAAAACAGGCCGTTGCTTCCCACATGCGGGTGATTTAACGACGATTCCCAGTCAAATGGTGTCTGCCAATCGTCTCTGCGATGCTTGCTTCTCGAACCGCTTATCTTTTTTTGTTGTGTTGGCTTTACAATGCAATCCGGGAAAAGTGGCCTTTATTACTTAATGCCGTTGTTTCCAGCGGCATCCTGGGGGTGCACTGCTCAGGAGCGCCACCAACTGCTCATACTTCATTTTCAGAAAAAAACATTTTGGACATGTCGTTAATCCTCCATGCACCTGAGTGCGCATGCGCCTGTGAACACACCGCGCCTTGACAGTCCAGGGTTAAGTTGATCCAGTAATGTAGAGCAGTGCTTTTCAACCTGTGCGACGGTACGCACTAGTGCGGATGAGAAAACCGTGCGGTGCAGATGACAAACACGGTGCGGACGAGTGCGGATGACAAAATCCGGTTGTGTTGTTATAAACGTATTATTAAAAATCCTCTGTTTGTTTAATAGCTTTCTTATTTTTGTAAAGCATGGTACCGTGCACAGCGAAAAGTAGTTAGACATTGCGCTCATATTTGATAGTTTGAATATCTCAACCAAGGGCGTACGCAAGGGGTTGGGGGGGTTGACGTTAAACCCCCCCCTTCAGCTTGATCTTTTACGAAAACTTTATTACCTGCGCAAAGGAGATTAATTGTTTTCGCGTACTTTTTGCTTGTTAATTTGTCGAATTAATGCAAATACCACGGAATGAATTTGCATGCAAATTTCAAGGCACACTGTAAATGGGCCAAAAATTAATAATTAGGTTTTGGTGGGAATCTGGGTTATCGCCTGCATCCAGAAACCATCTCACCACTTTTTGCAGGCATTTCGTCCACTACGCATGTTTAAGATTGTGTTCCGCGATAGGTCACTTTATCCGAAACAATTGTTTTGTTGTTTTGTCTGCTATGGCTGAGCAGCGCATGCGCTGACCGCATTGGCTGCATTAGTAATTTCTGTAGCATGATAGAACTGTTGCACGTGCTCAAAAAACAGCAGTTGTTAAAATAGAAGCATTCAGGCATTTGATAATGTCTCACCAGGGAAAAAGGAAAACTATAAGTTTGCTGGACTTCTATACATAACAAAAATCGAAAGTTTACTTGCGTACTTTATGCGCATTCTCAATTCTTGTGTAGTTTAGCAAGATTCGATCT
>JGI24022J15233_10005612_pt1 | contig 13364 bp, 9 predicted proteins | sample Ectturendosymbi2_FD_15233 | JGI IMG/M metagenome (IMG submission 15233) | reverse complement strand
ACGATGGCGCTATAGGCATGACAAGCCGGCTTGTAGGCTTCTTAAAACAAGCCAAGAATCGCGTGAGTAATTGATCTCTTTGAGGCAAAGGCATTGCGTGCTAATTTCCTCACCGCTGTCGCCTTCTCAAAAAGAGTGTGAAACTCATCCGAGCAGAGAAGAAAATAAAGCAGTTGTGTTTACAAACGGAATTAGCTGAAAAAAAATNACAATCATTTCACTCACAGAAGTTACCTCGCCGAATACAACAAATCTACGTCACGAAAGAAAAAATCGTTGCTCCTAATTCTAAAAAAACGTTTTGTGTGCAGGCCCGAAATCAGCCCGAAATATTTTGACAAACGTAAGCCCGAGCCCGGCCCGATCCGAAAAGCCCGGCCCGACTTACAACTCTACACCACGTCAAAAGTTTCATTCTAAGAGTTCTACTGTACGTGCACAACGACACGAAAATATATTTGAGATTAAATCAAAATGCACAACGGTGAATTGGCAAAAACGTACCAAGTTTCACCTTTAACACGAAAAGGATGTCCAAAAAATATAGGTGTGATGTACTTGTAAAGAAATGTTTCGCACTTGAATGAAAACGTTGCTGTACTGTGGGTTAAGTTAAACTCGTAAATCAGATGACTTACGAACCAATGCATTCAGCACAAGCACAAAATGTAAGAGTCACGGAAAAAATACATTTTTTATTTGTTGGTCACCATTGTCGCGACGTTACAAGAGGTGAGGATAAATGTTTATTTTATCCTTATTTCCGAGTCAAGTCCGTACGTTTTGAGCTATAGGTCAATCTACAGCTTGGTAAATACTGTAGGCTACTTCTTCAACGTTTTGAGCGAAATCCTGATCACTAATAGTTGAAGACAGTCTTTTGCAAAACTGCCCTTCCCAAAACTAAGTCTTCACAATAGAGCTGCTTGCTGCTTTTTGTCTTCGGCAAAAGCTTCGCAGAGATTTACCTGAAAATCTAACTTTCTGACATATACACTAACATCATTAAATTATACGCTGTCTGTTTTTGAACACGCGACAACCAACGTTGAAGCAAAGTCCGTTAAATTTCTGCACGAAACAAATCATANGCTGTGCTGTGGTCTCTCTCATGTGCAGCTGTAATACTCTCACTGTTCCAAGAAAATAACNTTTCTAACACTATACTANAAAGGGTAAAATGTCGAGCAAAAGCAGTTAACCATCCTTCACGGTCACNAGAAACTTGAAAAATGCTAAAAATCATTTTATCGAAACTAAAATTTATAAACTAACAGAATCAGTGATACCACACCAAACTCTGTTTCAACATCAACTTGGCTATGTATGGCCTACCATCTAACATGAAAAGCTCTTCACACAAAACGTGACAAAACATCACTTTTATTTTTGAAACCTCTCCAGATACAAAACCTAAAGAGAAAAAAGGTGGGGGGACATGGCATATTACGTCCCCCCGTCTGAAAAAGTGGGGGTGACACGTCCCCCGTGTCCCCCACGAAATTGCGCCCATGCAAGAGATCATGCTTACTACTTCAGTGATGGAACATGACGTGTGTTTGTTTTTTTTCAGCATCGGCGTCAGTTGCCAACAATAAATTGATCGAACTATGGCTTCAGTTAGAGACTAAGCTATTTTTTAACATGCCTTGCTGTTGCAGTGCAAAGCAAATAAATAAAAATCAAAGAGCCACTGTACACCACAAGAAACAAACATAGATTCGTGCGTGCTATGATTCCTTCACGATCAATCAATGCAGCAGCTTATTTGTGGCGGTATCATCATCATTCCATGATAGGCAAACATGCAAATTTCAATTTTAAGAGTATCATTTGTATGAAAGGCAATGCAAGTCAATTAAAAAACACTTCACATCTGTAATCATTATTCTAATGCGCAAACATTACAGTGCGTGCAGGCATTTTGATATTTTTTGTTAGTCAAAATGTTCAATATCTTGTACCTGGCGATCCTCCGACTTGGAAGTTACTATGTATGGAGCGACAACATTTCCGGTCGCTTCTCCTAATCCACGAGAAAAAAACTGAGCAGCAACAGCGATGGCAACTTCTTTTGGTGGAAACCAGATTGCGGCCACTGTAGGAATGATTGCTCCAAGCATGGCATCTACTAAACCTTCCAAGGCCTGACCAGTTAACACCAGACCGTATCCGTAATCTCTGGTTAGGACACCACCAGCAGTGAAGGCTAATCCAGCCGTCAACGCTGATGTCGTAATGCACAAGCACGTTTTGAAAACCAATCGTTTTGCAAAAACCGACAAAACCAAACAAGTCGATGTGAAAATGGTAGTGTGTATGAGAACAAGCCAGTCAATTTGCCAGGGTTCTTTGTGAAAGTATTTCGAGAAACCATTGTTTACGACACCGTAGCTTCCTTGATTGTCAAAAGTCATAAATGTGGTGATCATTGTGAGAAGCAGAATTGTCCACCGTTTAGGATAGACCTTGATTTCTTCATTTGACTTGTCGTCAGCTGTATTGGGGTCTGAAAACTGAGCAACTCCTTGGTTCATGTCAACGTTTATAAAAATATTCCTGTACAGTTTCCCACAACCGTGCGCACTGACAAGTTTAAAACAGTGAACTAAGGCCCTGAATAATTGTTGCTGCATTTTTAAAATGAAATTTTTACTTGCTACACATTTCTTAAGGAAAATCACTCCATCTATATCTTTGTAGATGCATGTTATGATTCATTGGTTACTTCGAATTTCGTAACAGAGGAATTAGCCAATGATTGAATGATTTACTGCATAAACCGTATAAATTTCCATGAACAAGAGAAAATATCATTGTTTCTTTCAAGATCATTTCCCTTTAATATTTTAAAAATCAACTAAACATTGCTTAGGCCAGGGGTGCCCAAAGTGCGGCCCGTGGGGAGAACTTCGACGGTTCCCGTCTGGACTCATAACTTCCTTTGTGTAAGTTACGTTGCTTGTGATGTGCGGCCCTCGTCTTGAAAATGCCTTTTCTTACTCATTCGGTTCCCCAAAACGTTTGTAAGTATACAGAAACCGCAAGCTGCAGCCTGCGTTCCACTAATGTTAATCTGACTTTGTTTGAAGCAGAAATGCCGTTTCGCTGTGCCATTGCTAAGAAAATGTTCCTTTCTCAACTGTTCTACATGTTTTGAAATGTGAATGTTTGTACTGCTAAACTTACTGGTGGTGCCTTTACGGCAATACTGCTTCAAACAAAGTCAGATTAATATCAGTGGAATGCAGGCTGCAGCTTAACATTGGTGGAACGCAGGCTTCCACAGTTCTTCTAATGTATAGGCGATGTCATTCGTATTGCTAAATTTACTGTTGGTGCTTTTACGGCATTTCCGCTTCAAACAAAGTCAGACTATCATTAGTGGAACGCAGGCTGCAACTTGCAGTTTCAGTATTTACAAACGTTTTGGGGAACTAAATGAGTAAGAAACGCCGCATTCAAGATGAGGCCAGTACATATACGACATATGAACTAAGAGTTCCGTTGTGTTGATGTAACGAAGAAAATTTTTGTGGTTGTTTGCCCTACAATATAACATCTTAAAGCTTAAGCCGAAATTCAAGGACAAAAGTTACTAACTGCAGCCCGTCAAGACTTGCCAATAGCGAAATGCGGCTCATGCCTGGAAAGCTTCGGGCACCCCAGGTTTAGGCAAATGCTCGCACTGTAAAGTCCAGTCTTGGGAAGGTAATGAAATAAATCTTCGCTCTGTTCCACAATACTGCATAGCAGTCTGAGACTTTCTTTTGCAACCAAAAATCCTGATAAGATTTTCTGAAATTTGGTCTCAGCTCAGTGTCATGTCGGATTGCAAGCAGTTCTTCCTCGACCACTCTTGCTTCTTCGCTATCTACTTCTGATAAAGGATTACCTTAATCATTAAAAGATCCCTAAATCTCTGAGATATGTCTCTTTCACGTAGAAGTAAATTGCCAGAAAAAATGAAAAATTTAAGTTGCTTTCAGCGAATAAAGTTTCGGTATAGCATGTGCAAAATACAGACCCTCTGTCTGAGAGCTTGCCTCGGGCACCTAATATCTAATATACATCCTTGTATACGGTAAAGAACAAATTTAACACAAGGACCGCNGGGCTCCCAAAAGCGCGGGGCCCGTAGCAATTGCTACATTTGCGACTAATGTTAATCCGGCACTGCTATTATATTAGGTTTTCAAGACCTAGCAATCTACAGAGATATGTTGTATAATGCACGCAATCCGTCAGTGGATTGCGGTGAAGTGCTAGCAAACATCTTTCCAATGGTTTTCTGTTTGTCGAAGTTTTCTCGAAGTGATCTAAAGTGTTCTATGTGTTTGCTTGCTTTTTTTGTGTGCGTTTTTTTAAATCTTCCAAAAGCCGGGAAGGCTTCGTTCGAAAATGTTTTTTACATAGTAAACACATAGGTTGCTGTTCGCTATGTGGTGCTGTAACAAATCCATATTTCAAGTATTCAACACTATATTGCCTACACGTCTTTTTTACTTGCTGTGTTGTGGCCATACCTTATTCTGAAACAATAATTATAACTTTAATACGGCGAAGAGTTCACCACAGTGCCTTACCTCAGCATAACACTTCTAAACCCTTTGATGTCCTCTGATCAATCCGCTAATACTCTGCCACATTTGTATTAAATTTTGAGTTCGTAGCAGTGCAAGATTGAATTTAATCTGCAGCTGTTAAAAGAATTTTAACTTAACTCTTATACCAACAGTCATCCACTGGCTCTACCATCTCTCTCTCTCTAGATTCCTCGGCGCTACTCAAAGCTAGAGTGCGTTCTGAACGACACTTCAGTTTTTTAGAATCTTTTAAATTCCCTATAAAAAGTTATTCTTGTTGGCACCTAACACTATCTGTAAAACATATAAACTGCCTTTCTAATTTCGAACTGAACTCCTACAAGGTTATTTTTATCTATGTGATCATTAAACCACTCTATCCATGGGCGTCTGCAGGGAGGGTCAAAACGGGAATTTCCCCCCCCTGAAAATTGGGGCTAAGAAACAAAATTTTGTAGAAAACATGAAGCCGGAAGCTTATTTCCGATGTATTGATTTAAATTCTTGCATTGACAGTTTATTTGGCGGTATGACACTTTCACTGCACAAGATCCAGGTTCACTATACCGGTGTCATGCATGCAGTGATGAGCTTGCAGTTTACTAATGTCCGCTCTTTTTCCTGCGGAGGTAGGTTGCGAAACTGGCAAGCGGAATTTTTATCGTTGGTCTTTATTGCGTAACTATTACATGGCAACAAATCTTCAAAGCTTCACTTCAAATAATTGTAGAAGACGTTTTGCCGCATGTGGCTGTTAAACGTAGACGTCTTGGCAGGTAATGCAGCGAGACATTGACTACTGCTAGCGGAAAGGCACATAATTTTGTACTGTGTGAAAAAAAGCTTGGGCGAACATGTAGCAATTCTTCGACAAGTTTGAAAACTCCATTGTTAGTGTGAGACCATCAGTGTGAACAATGTGGCTGAATACCTGGCTTAGTGGCGTACGCAGAAAATTTTCATTGGAGGGTTTCATTCAGTGGCATATTGTGGTCATTTGTAGTTGGTGTGCGCTGTTTGTGACGTCACAATTTTACGTCAGTTTCATGTTTCCAAAACAACGTTTTGGCGAAGTTTGTTGACATAAAATGCATATTTGTCTGCAGGCACTCACCTNAATTTATTTGTCATTGAACTGAGCATAAACTATATCAGCGCTCCAGGTTAGGATATCGGAGGAAAATACAGTCAACGCTACGACACAGCAGTTCATAACTGCAAAAATATCAGGCTGCAGAGGAGTGAAACACACTCATCACTGCGTCAGAGCAATTTACAACTGCAAAATGAGGCTGCGCTAATGTCTTGTCGAATATGAGCAGTGGAGCGCAGAAAGTGTGCGTCTGGACTGTCTGACGCACACCCCGATCTGCAAGATCGAATCTTGCTAAACTCCACAAGCATTCGCAAGTAAACTTTCGATTTTTTGTTATGCATAGAAGTCCAGTAAATTTTAGTTTTCCTTTTTCCCTGCTTGGACATTATCAAATGCCTGAATGCTTCTATTTCAACAACTGCTGCTTTTGAGCTCGTGCAACAGTTTTATCATGCTGCAGTAGTTGGTAATGTATCAATGCGGTCAGCACTTGCACTGCTCAGCCATAGCAGACAGAATAAAGACAAATGTTTCGGATAAAGTGGCCTATCGCGAAACACAACCTTAAACATGCGCAGTGGACGAAAGGTCTGCAAAAAGTGATGAGATGGTTTCTGGACGCAGACGACACAGCAGATTCCTACCAAAACACAATTTTTACTTTTTGGCCCATTTACAAAGTTCCTTGAAACTTGCATGCAAATTCATTCCTTAGTATTTGCATTAAGTCGACAAATTAACAAGCGAAAAGTATGCAAAAACAGGTAATCTCCGTTGCGCAGGTAATAAACTTTTCGTGAAATATCAAGCTCAAGGGTTTTTTTTAACCCCACCCTCTTGCGTGCGCCCTTGGCCTGGCTATGGCTGCCAACGAAGCGCAGTTTTGTAACTATTGTGGCCACATGGGCATTTAGTTTGGTGTTGTCGTGTAGAATTGGTAATACGTTTCGTGAACGTACCTTTGCATTGCATCGTCAGCAACCTGACAAGGGCCAGTAAAATGTTGACGTTGCCCCCTCCCGCTGGAAAAATTTCTGCGGACACCCATGACTCCATCCAAAATTAGCTCAGGCTTTTGCTTACGCGCTGGTTCTGAATGGATTGTGCAAGCGTTGCAGTTGTCACACCTGACCGGTGATATAGTCATTGTGACGAAACGGGCAGTATTTTAAGTAACAGTTTACCCTCGCCGAAAAAGTACGGCTGACGAGAATTTCAGTCATAATTATTTCATCACAGAGGAGGACAGTTTTACTGTGCAGCTTACCTTAGTGATGGAAACTGCAGTTCATCAAAGTACCTTTTAGCGTTTCACCTCTGTTTTGTTTCAAAAAGGCTAAGCTAAATTGATATTTACAACGTACATGCATACATGTTTGCTGATCATACAGTTTTTATGACATTTGGTCACTCAATGTTTGTAAAAAACAGAAATGTGGTCATTAACTGGGCCTCCTAACGCCCTCGCAACCACCCATTTCTTCTCCACCGCCCCCCACGAGCTGCTCACCGCCCCAAGGCGTCGGTACCGCCTATGTTGGGAACCGCTGGTCTAGACGTTTGCATTTTCGCTCGTTTCAAAGAGAATTGTGAAGTTATGCCTCTGTTCACTTTCGCAAATTTTAAGTTAAGAATGAGAGAGAGAGTTTATTGGCGCAAACATTAAACAATTTCATGCAAATTAAAGTTAAGGCGCTGGGATACCGAAAAAATCTGTTAAACAGTTTGTCTCGTTGGGCGCCCCTCAGCAGTTTCATAAATTTCTAACGTGGTTTAAAGTTGATGGCCGAATTATTACGAATTTAATAAGTCTATATCTTTTAAAGAGGTTGCAGTCTGCTGGGTGATCAACACAGTTGCGCGGGAGTGCTGGGTCGCAACCGATATCTATCGTGGTTTGCCCAGTTCCGCAAGGAGCTGAGCATGGTAGAGAAAGTGTAAACCCAGCTAAAATGAAACTCTCCCTGGGTTTCCATAACCCTTTCGCATCCAAGCAGACAACTGTTGCTCTGTAGCAGTTCGTGATTTGGTGCCAAGAAGAGGTCAATTCTCTAATTTCCGCAAAGCCAGCCGCTTGAGAAGTCACGCGCACTGTGGTGCATAAAGCTTCACAAGTTGTGCAGTAGGATTTCATGATGATGCAGAAATCCTGTAAGGGCGACGCCCTGCTGCAAGTAATAGAGAAGAAATTTTTTGGCGCATTTTCTCTCCAAAAGAAAGAAAGAGACCGCGGCAGCAAAAACGAAAACAACAACAAAAAAAACATGAAAAAGCAATAAACAGTCAATTCATGCACGCAAAACACACTAGAATCTAATACTGATGTTGCACTTGCAATATGTACTTGTCAAACCAAAAACAATGGTACATTACAAATAGGCAGAGATCGGTAAATCGAATGAGTCGTCATTGGAAGGAGTTGGGCGGGGCCCGAGGCCATGGCGTATTTGGCCTATGCGTAAATCCATCGCTGGCTCCAGCCATGCGACTGTGGTGGCGCATCGCATCACATGCCTAAAGCGCGCAATGGAAGTGCTTCAAAAATGCAGAAACGCTCCAGCAATAAAATAGTGAACCTGGTAGAGCGGGGAATCTCTATTGTTGCTTGACCTTATCAGCTTAGTTAGCAAAAGCTCAGTTTCGGTTAATTCCACATCATGAAGTATGAAATTTCGTCAAGAAGTTGAAATTATGTTAGAACACATGAAATTATGTCAAGACACAGAAGTTGGGTTATGTAAGGACACATTTTAAAACACGTGGATCAGCAGTGGCAGGGACAAATCATGATTTTCTTCGAAACACTACAGCTATTGGTCATGGCAAAGCGAGCGCAATACTTTTTTCATCAATCTTTTGAGATGCTTGCCACATGCGGTGTGTCTTGCAACTTTTTCACACAAACATCGCAATGGAATGGGTTTCAGAACCATTTGGTGCAAAATCGCAACGGCTTGATCTATCCAACTCTTGGTGCCAAGTGAAGGAAGTTGGGGCGTTGTAACACCGGATTTTTATCTTTGCCTTAGGCACTCAAAGTAAGACACTCATAGTGCGTTATCTTGTCCAGACAGTTCAATGGGAAATGTAAAAAGACTGCGCTGATATCGTTTGTTCTGCATTTACATCAACGCAGTACACAATCGAATAACTTCTACTTACATTTGATGAAATGGAAAAAGTTCACGATCAGTCACATGCAGTTCATTTTTTATTGCTCGATGTTAATATGCAGTCGTAGATATGGTACAGGGCTCAAACCGCACCGGTAAAAAGTGTGTTCGAAATTTATTCGGATTATTTCAAGTGTCTATGTATAATGTCGATGAAAACGGATTTCATTTTAAAGTTCAATATGTCTCCAATCTTGGGACATCAACTGTTCGCCTGAAATTTGTTACAATTGATTTAGTTAAAGAAATGTTTTATGACAACGCACAGTAATGTTTTCATCCGAATGGAAAGTTTTGCAATATATGTGGGTATTTCATGACATTTTTTGAAGAAAAATTGTTATCTTATAATGTTCTTTTGGTTTTTGAGTCTTGGTCAGCATTTGTTCTGTCATAATAATATTTTGTGCAACCTGAATGATCAGGGTCGCAACCAGTTCTTCATTTCGGGGGGGCAATTTTTATGAACTTTCATTCGATGACGTCATCGTGCTTATTCAAGCGTGGTACAACTTTTTCGCAAACGGTCACAGATATGTTTTTTCGCAACATATCCGAAAATGAGAACATGTTAGTCTTAATCAGGCCCATAACTAAGGGGGCGAAGCGAAGCCAACACTAAAAATGTTTTCGCCCCCTTGGAAAAATGTGTTGGACATAGTTTAAAAATTTTGGCCCCTCCCAGAAAACTCTTCGCCCCCTCTAGTGTCCCAAGCTGGTTACGGGCCTGCTTTTAATCAAGATGTAGACCGAACGATCAGGACAAAGTAAAAATTAGTAGCCTAATACAAACGCCTGGTTCCGGCTTGGCTTTATTGTGTCAGATGTATAGGCTACTAGTAAACCTGCCTAACTTTTCGTCTTGTTTCAGAAATATCGTCAAATCGTTTATCAAGATTTTTGAAACTTCAGTTGAATATATTTGCTGTGAGATAATTTCTGCAGACGATAGTGCAGTGGTGAAGCTGTCAGATATAAGGGACTATTGTCAGGATATATTTAATCAATGATGCTATTGCTTCAATTTTAGATAGGATATTTCGTCTGCCAACTGAAATACTTTTGAAAGGAATACAGAAGAAACAGGGCCCTGGCCTTGAGAGGAATAAAATGTGCTCATGCGAGAGCTGTTTTAGGCCCACTTATAAATTATAACTAATTAAGAGCTTCACTAGCTTTTCAATACTATGACTAAAAAATGGTATACTTTGTTTGGTATTTTACATCATAAACATTTGCCAATGTTATAACTAAATTCAAAAGGTCTCAGGCTGATCTCAAATAATGCACATAACACACAGTTGCTTTGCGAATTTCACAATTATACATTGAAGTTAACATTAATAGTAGGCTATAATAATTCTCACTAGCAAAGCAAATTTAATACTTCTTTAAACCTAATACAGTAATATGATACCAANAAGTTCGGTACTCGGTTTGTCATGGCTTCTTACAGTTTTTCAAAATTTTACTTGATTTACTGTCGCGATGTCAATTCAGGGTTGCGGAGTGGTAAGGAATCGGAGGACTTTTGGTGGAGTCGGATTCCTAATGACACTAGGCAGGGCCGGCCTTAAGCCGATGTAACCGATGCAGCTGCATTGGGCGCCGCGCTATGGTGGTTAGGTAGATTGTTCATTTTTTTCCAGATGCTCCTTGCTCTCGAGAATTCAGTAGAAACGGCTTATAAATCTCATTGTTAACAAACAACGCTCTTGTAAGAATTAGCGATGAGTTTCCTCTATAATCGAACGCTAGCAAACGTGCTTAATTCTCGTGGTAAGACTTCAAATCTGCTCTCTACCATGGTCGTTTAGCACGGTTGACTGAACACGATGACGTCATAAAGCCACTGCTCAGAGGAGCCCCGCGCCTAGGTCTTGCATTGGGCCCGGCACCTGCCAGGGCCGACCCTGACACTAGGGGTCGGAGTCGGATATTTTGTCCGACTCCGGAAGTCCACTTGAATCGCTTTTGCATCACACTCCTAAGTTGGTAATTCCTGTTGAATCGGTACAATTTCTTATAAAACTTTTGTTGAAACAGAGAATTCTTGTTCTGTACCACGATTTCCACTGAGTGTTAGTTGCTACAAAATTCTTGGCCGCCAAACTTCATTCACTTTATGCTAAGGAGTCGGAGTCGGAAATTTTGGAAAGGTCGGAGTTGAAGTCAAACATTTTACCTCCGACTCCGCAACCCTGGATGCCATACTTGATGGCCTCTATTAGCTTGGTCATGGTGGTGCGATCGAATTTTTGTAACCGGGATTTTCTTACTAATCACAGATTCTCAATGGCGTTAAGATCTGGCGAGTTTCCAGTCCAATCTATCACATTTAATTTTGCTTTCCTGAAAATCGTCTTCACTTTTTCAGATGAAAGACACGGGACAATATCTTATCGGAATTTCCTTCCACCACCAGGAAATGCTTTTCTCATATCTGGAATGGCTTTTCTCTCAATTACATCAATGTCTTTGTATAAATTCATCATACCCTCAATTGGCATAAATGAATCTACTACTGAAAAACTGAAACTGCACCCTAACATCTTTTTGACTTCCTTTTCTAGCTCATTGCAATGGGCAGGACTAAATTGCTCACGATTCCTGATTCTAATAAATCTGCTGTGTTTCCTTGGAAGAAAAAGTGACTTTCATCTGAAAACGTCACTTTTTCCGGTTTTCTACAATCCAATATCTAGGCTATTTTTTACATATTCTTAGCTTTTCTACCAGCCTCCGGTGGGCGGCGTCACACTGTACTTGAACTACTTGAACTGTAAACGCAGCATGCACGAAATCCTTCTGTAAATCAAACCTCGTCTTAGCATACCTTTTGCAATGGCTGTATGGGTACAATTTCAGTGTTACGAAAGCGTAATAATGCAACTCTGCTTCCTAGTTATGACATCTGCCATTAAAAATCACAGAAATTCCAACATGTACAACTCTCAACTAGGGGTGGGCATTAGACTTTAGGGCCCGAGTCAAAATCGCAGAAAGCTGCCCCAAAACATTGTACAATTTGTCATATGTCATTTGCACAATATATGGCCTTAAAAAAGGGCCCATTGCCCCTATGTTTGTTCACGTTACACCAAAAACGGCCCCTATATTTTACACATGCTACACAAAAATTTTACTTCTTGAAAGCACTTTAAGTTTTTATTATGTCTGGAAATTTTCTTCTGGGTGAAAGTCCATTTCACATTGCAAATTGTTTGAAGTTGTTTGATTTTACATTGTTCTCTGTCTACACATTAATATGTTGAAGAGCCCCTTTTGGCACATATTTTTGCTTTATTTTAAAAAACATATGACTTGCTCCAGAGCTTGCGGCTCCAAAGTGGTTCATCAGCTTTTAAACAAAACAATGCAAAAACTAAGTGCAAAAGTCTCAAAGAGGGGCACCGCGACATCTCTGAAAAAGGGGGCCCCGAGACGATAGCCTTGTTCGCCTTCCCTAATATCCACCCCTGCTCCCAACTACACACAAAAGAAAGAACTGGCTTCATTCCATAACACTATTGAGTTGATTAAAATCCTGTGTAACATCATAAAAGTATTATTCGATCATTCCGTCATGTTATGCGTTACATAGTGCGTTGGGCTAACAATGAAACAGCAGTAATTGAGATCATCCCAACCACACATCAAAAGAAATGGCGATACATTGCATATCGACTAAAACCACGCCTATAGTCAATTACTTTGCACAAGATTGTAGGAATAAAGTTATAACAATAAAAATTTTGTGCATAATTGCTCATTACCATTTTGAACATGAGGTTTATGGGCCCCCTAGACTTTTGTGGGCCCCGGAGCGGCGCATCAGCTGCAACCCCTCTCGTGGGTCCTGAGAAGGAATGCAACTTTAACTTTATTACGAACGGTTGGTCCAGGTTCGCCACCAGACGTGGGTGGGCCCAGCCACTTTTGCTCGGACTACTTAAACAACACCTAATAACTTTGAGGCTCTTGTGAATTTCGAATTTCTCTTGCAACGTTAGAGCTTGGCTGTGAAGCCCTAGCAACGGTTAAGCACTGAACATAAAAGCAAAAATAGTAGCCTACAGTAACCCCAGGCAAACGTAAAGCTAACACAGTATGAACATATGAGTAGGCTATGCTGTTTCTGTCACCAGGCATAATCTACTGAGTGCAAACGTTGCTCCACTGGTGTGATAGCAATGCAGTTTTTATCGTTGACGTTTCAAGAGTGTATGCAAACTCTTCCTCAGAAGATGGCAAGAAACGAAATCAAAGTGTACACACACATTGCATTTCTGATAATTTTCAGAATGGTACACGAAAAAAAGGATAAAAATGCCTTAGAAATAGGCTACCAGTTTTTTAAACGATCTCCCAATTTCAACATATTTGTGGTTTAAATACCAATCATTTACGAAATTTCGATCAGATGGCCTGTCTCAAGCTAAATCTTGCAAAGAGATGATTAACCAGTAAGACAAAGAAAAATTTAGTAAAACTTTTCTTAAAAATAAT
>JGI24022J15233_10005606_pt1 | contig 13367 bp, 12 predicted proteins | sample Ectturendosymbi2_FD_15233 | JGI IMG/M metagenome (IMG submission 15233) | reverse complement strand
TTCTTGTATCCCTTCTGAAACACCAAATTTTTCAAACAAGTATTTTATTTGAAACAAATAAATTTCATCACGGGGGGCCCCCTTACAGCGGGGGTCCCTGGGCAATTGCCTCCGTTGTTCCCCCCTTAATCCGGCCCTGGATCCAAACCACGTTCAAACAATTAAACTTTAAACGCTGAATTAGCTGCGAAACGTAGGTTGCAAAGTATATGCATGGTGATAACGCGGTTAAAAGAGGATGCCATGCAAATCATCGTTAGACTGTTGTCAAACTTGACATAGACACTTTGATCAAAACGCTGTTCAAATTTATCGATGCCAGATATATGTCGTTGTTGTCAAATACCTTTATAGAACCCAAGTTTCAAAACTTTGCTACCACATACAGTTTACGTATCTTACGCATTGCGACGGGTTGCAATACTGTACTTGCGTATGGCGGATTTCAAATCACTTCGAGCACATGGTGTAGAACAGTGGTTCTCAAACATTTTTCGTTGCGACGCCTTTGGGATAGTTTGCTTGACTTGCGACGCACCAGCAACAAGAATTTAATAAAGACACATGTAATAATCAAAGTTTAGTTAGTTGATGAAACAACAAAAAGAAATATGCATCATTTAGAGTAATGTGATGTGTGGGCTTGTTTGTTTTCACAGTTAGTTGAATCTTTGTAGAATTTGTGAAAATGCCACCCGCAGTTCCCTCTCAAGGCTTATTCGTGATCGATATTTGGTTTTAATCACGGCGATGGCAGAAAAGCTGCTTCGCATAAATACGATGTAGCGAAAGGGATAGCCATCCGTAGCTGTCTTTTCGCCAAATCTGGGTATCCATCCATCCATCCATCCATCAGTGAAATCCAAAAATTTGTCAGGTTTCCTGAAATAAAGTTTCTTTTCAGGGAATCATCACAAGCAAGGTCAATATAGTTTTTTCTTGCTAGGGTAAACGATCCGGTAGGTGGAACGAAAGGATCACAAATCCATTCATAACTTGATAAATTATCCGGAAAGAATTCAGTATATTTCGACTCAAGCTTAAATAAACGTTGCAAAAATATTCGTAAATTTGAAAGCAGCACCATGCGTTTATTTTCAAGCAAATCATGAGATAGCGGTACCCACTCTAACTGCTGGGCAGCTACTTCTATCATCGTACTTACAAGATCGATTGTAGCAGGCGGTATTAGTTCGTCAGAAATGGTGTGAGGCTTTTTAGACTTACCAGTTCTGTGCGCAGCTTGGTAGGATGCTAATGAAGCCTTTGTTGGGAGTTGCCTCAATTGTGAAATGGTGGAGACTTGCCTCTTTAGATCATTTGCGTTCCGAGAAAAAAACTACCTGGATTGATTCACAAATTGCGGATGTGATGATCTTAGATGACGTTATATTTTATTTGGTAACATGCTTTCGCTGACCAGTACCTTGCTGCAAACAACACACTGAGGTTTTTCCTCTCCGTTCTGCAAGATAAATGTGAACCCAACATCTACATAACTGTTGTTACACTTATAACTGTTGGTATACTTGCGAGATTTCTTTTTAGGCCAGTCGTTTTCAATCGCGGGTTTACGCTTATGTTGCATCATTGGTTTGCTGCTTGCATCCACTTTATAACTGACTACTGCAGTCTTCATTTGTATGATGCTAAGTACATCAAAATTTGTGTAATACGTTCATTAGTAAACAACAGTTACGTGATCATGAGATGGTAAATAGGCTATCTACTGTCAGCGTGATTGCACTTTACAACAACTGTTCTTTGGTAAAGTTGTAAAATTGCATTGATTTTAACTCTTATTAAATCATTGCATAAAACTGCACTTAGTTTACTTTTGTCCGACGCCCTTGGAAAATTAAAACGACGCACAGTTTCAGAGCCATGGATGTAGAAGCTTGAAAATATGAAATAAAATCTTGCATACAATGCCATTTCCAACCTAAAGTAATGACTAAAAGCGGTTGAAGGTTCACCTTTGTTATTACCACATTACCAAAACAAGGTCAGTTTGCTTTCGTGTAGAACGGCAATTCAACTTATACTGTGTTGCCTGTTGTTTCTCTCGGTTTCGCAATGGCTACCGCCACGCAGATTCTTAATGAAACCAAGAAACTCTACTAATTTGAGTTTCAACAACAGTTTTCAGTCGAGGTACTTAATGTCTCAGTCCACGTGAGCAATGTTGAATGCTTACTTGTTTAAAAATTAAAGTAGGCCTTATGCCGAACCAGAACCGTCGCCAATAGGGGGGATTTACGTTTGTGCAGGGGGCTTTTCTTTCGTGCCGGGGGGGCTTGACATTCAAATTTGACAAAAATTCCACTAATTTATAGTGTTTCATATTTCAATTTGGGGAGTCTTGGAGCTGTGTTTGGGGGTCTAAGCCCACCAAAGCCCCCCGTGGCGACGGGACTTCGCCGAACTCAACTTGATAATATTTTTCAACTGCAGAAAAAGTAGATTGCAAAATGTTTTGCATTTGAACACTATATCAGTTTGGAATAAAAATTCTGCTATATCATTTTAATATCAGAATCGTGCTATGTCAGTAAGAGGAAAGAACTCCAACTAAAAAACTACCCAGGTAACACAGCAGTTTTCAGGAATTTAGCTTTTTAAACGTTCTTGCACCCTATGTTTATCAAAATCACTTACACATATTGTGAAAATGAATCCTACCCAGGGTCGTCGCCAGCGGGGGGTCCAGTGGTGCCCAGCCCCCTCATTTCAACATGTTTAGCCGCCAGGTTGCTGCATACATTCAATATTGTATTTAAAAGATGTGACCCCCTTGTGATTTTTGGCCCCCCCCGCTGCGAAATGTTGGCGACGGGCCTGATCCTACCACTTCATTGGATTTTAGTAGTTTCGCTTTCTTGATGTAAAAGAAGTTACAATAAAAAAGAAATGGGCAACATATTTCAAAGTGACTAGTAGCACAACCACAAAAGAAGCGTGTTTCGCAGTTCACTCCAGTAACTATTCACTAACCTTTTCTCAACTTGCAATAAAAAATCCATTTTGGAAAATTTTTTCATATATCTGGCAGATCGCTGCGTTTAGTTATGCTCTACTTTAAAAAAACAAAATGGATTTTACCTTTACCAAGCCAAACTGCATCTATCACCAATATAACAAACTCTATCTCGTGCTTGCAATGAACACATCTCTGTTGCTTTCATAGACTCTCTTTTCATGCTATGCTTCCATCGTTTGGTGGAAAACAAAAAAGTGAACATACAGACATTGGTGTGCAAGGCCGATCTTGTTGCTATACGTGCGATCTTTTGCAGACAGTGTGGAGATACTACTTACAGCCGCAATATTTTAATCACTTCTGAAAAAAAACGATGTTGCAGCAAACAATTTCACAGTTGCTGCGAAAACAAAACAGAGGCCGGTAATCACAGGCAACTGGGATTTTACAAGCATAACTGCAAGCATTTTAACCGCTGAATCATGTCATAAACGAAACGTACAGTAGTTGGCAAATGTAGTTCTATGCTTAATTCACTCAGTTTCCTTCCAGCAAACCTTTACATTGCTGAGTAGGAAATTCTACACAAACCCGACTGGTGTGTGGCACATTTTTATACTGCGATTAAAACCTTTCTCATGGCATAATGCATGCGTGTTAGTTTTTATATTTACAATGCGTCCGAAGAAAAGCGTTTGCAGCTTACGTGAAATCAGCAAAAGAACTTATATGTTAAAGTACATTATTGTGTAAATACATGAGTTTCAGCCTGAAGCGCAAAAGCGGGCATCTCGTTTTTTGTTTTGCAAAATGCGTTGTTAGATATTTGCTATAATATTTTTCCTCCTAAAGAATACAAAAAAAAACTTCACCTCAACGGCTTCCTTTCAAATAAAGAATTTTTCTGCTTTGAAATACATTACTTTAATTTTACGAAAAGTGTGTCTATATGACAAAAAAAAACTGAAAAAAAATTTTGCGCAATTGTTCCATTTGTGTTTTCAAAAGCAGTTCTTCGTTTGAATCTTACTCTTCTGTCAGTAACTAGGAAGAAGGGTATTACATGGGAAATTTGATCTTATCGGGAGTTGCCCATCTGTTTTGTCCAGTGTGAGGTTGCAAAGGTTGCAAAGATTGCAAAGGTTGCGGCGCACCTGGGAACAAAAATACATTTACTATCATCATCTCTATAGCAGGCATTCACACAAATTTAACAGCACAAGTATGTGACTTCCACGAACGGTTCTTCATAGCAGTTACAGAAAAAATCGAATTTCGCTGTTTATGTTCGAAACGGGCGCTTGTCTGCTTTGCTACAACATTTTAAGAAGGTCAATGCTAAAAATGGTTAGGCAGAAAATTTTTCATAGTCTGTCAACGAACATCAGCTTTTTGCGATTACCTTCAGACACAAGCTAACGGTTGCTTTTGATGATTGCAGTTATGTTTGATGATTACGTTTTGGAGATCTTCACAAGCTGCCTGGTGCTAGGCACGTAAGAGGGAACACCACTTGGATATTTTAACAGCAACGCCAAACGTCAGAAAAAATTACCAGCAGCAATTTAAGAAAGCCATTTGAAATTATTTGTGTAATCCTTTCCTTGCATGCAAATATATTGTGAATATGTAAAAATCACCTGCATATATGACATACAACCAGGCGTGTTATGTATGAGTGAACAAAACGAAGCCTCGCGAAAACCTGGCTTATTGCAGCCTTGAATGAGAACACGACACAGCGACAAACCTTTGTCGAAACCTGCAGTAGCGAAAAGAAGGTGATACGATCCCGATGAGAGATTGAAGGTTTTAACACCGTTGCTGACCGTCCTGCTTACAGCAACTGGTCTAGAGAAGTAGCATGAAGCAATACCACCAATGAATTGGCTGGCTTCATTCATCGCACCATTCTGTAGACAAACATAGCGAATCGCTGAAGTTCAAAACCTCGTGAGTTCAAGCAAATTTTTCATCACAAATAAACAAGCCCCACGGGCTTCAAAACATATATTGTAAGGAACTAGCTGGTCTGGTAGAAAAAACAGACAAAAAGCTTAGTGAAAGTGTTTTATAGTCTTGCACTCTCTGGTAAATTTTTATAAGCAAAAGATAATTGCTAACACTCACATAATTTGTCGTAGCTATTGCTTCAAATTCAAAAAACTTCCAAGCCTAAACGGCCGCAACCAAAACACTGCAATTTTGAAGAATTTCCGCAAAAAGAGCCTTGTCAGTAAATTAGGATGTAGGTTTCACGTAAATTTCGATGTAAGTTTCACAGTTTTCACTTCACCATCGTCTACCAATGATGGCGAAGATCGTTATCTAACAATTAACGTATATATATATATGGCTCTTTAGACAAGTTTATAGAAACGATATTGGTGAAATGTTCGTGTTTTCGACTCACTGCCAATAACTGCGTTTTCTGCTTTGTGTAACCTATGGCTTATTTCGCTGTAAACATCTATTTGGAGACTTGCTTGCGACTGGAATGTATTGTCCACGTTTGGCATAAATTTCCCCATGATGGTTCCCTACTGAACATAATTTTACGGGACAATGATTGTGCAACGTCCATATTGGCAGAAACAGGGCCTGTTATCTTTGATTTTGTGTATATGTGTAAACATAGAGCTCCGACTCTCATTTAGCATGTCTCAGAGATTCTGAGCAAACTAAGGAATTTGCGAAAATACACCAAGAATTTTGAATTTGCGAAAAGACACTAAGAATTTTGAATCACGCAAGGGGAAAAAACTTTTAATGCAAGCAGGGACGCGAAATTTATCACTGCACAATAACAGAAATTTCAAAGGCTATTTGCTCTTAAAAAATAACACTGAAAACTTGAAAACGAAACATTTTTGCAGCATGAATTCAATCACGCCATAACGATCCAACACCAAATTCTACCAGAGTGACGACGGTCGGGGTCGCGTGACGTTGAGCGATCGCTCCGGCTCCTGCTTCCGTAGCTGCACAGTAGTACATGTCGGCGTCTTGCATCAACGCAGTGGGAGCGAAGGCGAAAGCGATGTAGCTCTTTGGACCGATCGAACCTCGAATCTCGATATCGTATCTTCTCGACCTGTTGTTCTGTGAATTCGTCAAACGATAGTACCGGCAACTGGAATTCAGTCGCAATCCAAGTTTTTTGCACATCGCACAGAGAAGCTTTGCTGTTGTCGAGTACTCCTTTGTCAAACTTTACTAAGCAAAAGTATTACGTTCAAAATGTTGCAAAACAACGGTCAGAAAAACTTGGGTTTGCTTTGTAAGCAAGGCAAAAGATGGAGAAATCCGGATTTTTGGCAATCTGGTTGCAGTCTTGATTCGAGCCATTTTCAATTTTTGGGTTAGGATTTTTACCGTTCAGGTGACGCAGTGCTCATTTTTGTTCTCAGAAAATTTTCGTGACGTAATCGGGTCTATCGGTGAGCACTGTTGACCAGATACTATGCTGATTCACCAAGATTTGTGGTATAACGGCTATCTTTAGTAAGGAATTTAGTAGAAAATATTTATTTAGCTATTTCACTATTGTTATTCACCCACCAACCAAAATGTCTGCGAAACTATTTATCAAAAACAGTAGATTTTCTTTCAGTGATCTTCACAACTGCTACCGTGAAATGATTATTCCGCAATCACTGTTCATTACGACATGCGAAAGCAAATTTGTGTAAAATATTGCTTACAACTGCGAGTGGCGGCGGAATTTTTGAAAACATCACCAATAATTCTGACTGCAAAGCTCTTTGTTCGGATCCATGCCCTTGAAAGGATTTTCATAAACTTGTAATGTAGCATCCGTTACAAAAAAGTTTGGTTACTTCAAGTTTCAAGTCCTTTACTGCCTTTATATTAACTGCCTTCAAGATCTCATCCCACTTACGAAAGCAACTGATACAAAGATGCAACCTCGTTCGCCAGCAGAGCATCCGACCATGTTTGTACGGCAAACTTTCTTTGGACCGCAGTGGCCAGCGAGGAAATCGATAGGAACTGGAGAAGTCCATTTATTTGGCCCATGGTGACTATAAACTCCTTGAAAAGATGCAAGATTTTTAAAAAATAGATCAACCATGAAACAAAAAATTTTGAACAGGTTTGTCTAAAACCAATTCTTTATCAATAGAGTTGCCGCCAACTTTGACACCAACAATCCCTTATTATTGTATTTAAAGATTCCTAACCATGATACAAAAAATTAACAACCCACGAGGTGTAATGTACACCTAACAATAATTTGAATACTAGCGTTTATTAGTTTACTCTCATCAAATTATCAAAGATCAACTCATCGAGTTTTTCTGACGCAAATTCCAAATTTCCATCATCAAAAGATAGTTTCTGAACGAAATCTCTTTCAGGTTACATGATCACTAAAGCAGACAACCTGCTTTACCCAAAAGCTGATACTAAGTACAATTTTATCAACTTTAAGTTTTGAAAAATTACTGCTACAGCTTGCTAAAGAAACAGCAACAGTGAGGTAAAGCTTCAGAAAAAAAAATGAAGTCACTTTAAACGACATTTTGACAAGCGCTTTAGCAGATCGATCGTTGTAATATCGCTCTAAAATGTGTGCCGCTGCTTTGTACCAGCAGACTGAACCTAGAAATGTCTACCACTAACGCAAAAAGATCAACATCATCCGCATGCATGCTCTTAAATTTGTAAATATCTGCCTCAATGCCATGGNCGTCCGCAGGGGCAAAATTGGTATTTTCCCCTGGAATTTGGGGCTAAAAACCAAAAATTTCTCGTTACCGACTCTTAAGAAACCGGTAACTGCATGTATATTAAAATGATTCTGTTATCGTTACAGCTTGCCTAAGACATACCGATGACTGCTTTCTATTTACGGTTACAGTTCGGTCGGAATCCCTGGTTATGACATGTGGAGTAATTTTCGGACAGCTGCAGTAAAATGAAACACTCAGGTAGGTTTAGAATTTCAATTGCACAAAGTTTTCCACTACAAAACTGTTGAACTCAAACTGATATCTGCGCAGACCTCCACACTGAAAAATTTTCTTCTAGGAGGGAAGCGGAGACAACAAGGTGTCCAGAAATGCCTCACGTACCTCAGGAATCTTTCATAAGTGCTGTGAGCTCCATATTAAGGCGCAACCAGCCAGGTTATAGATGTAATCACGTCACCCGTCCCGCTATGCCTCTGAGTGCGCCTGCTCCTGTCTGCAAAACTTGCCTCGCCGCCATTCTTGGGGCATTTTCGTCGCGCGGCCGAGTTATCGTATCTGAGCTCTTCCTACCCATGGTGAACATTCGGGATTTACGATTTTCATAACTGCCCGTCTCCTCGCGTTGCGTAGCCCTGTAATCTCCTCCTTTCTGTACCTGTGATGATTATCTTGGTTGTTACCCAAGATGCACAGCCGCATGCACATCAGAACGAAAAGCAACTTGAAAACTAAAAGCTTGTTTTGTGACTGCAGAACGAAGGATGTTTAAAAACTCTCGTTTTGTGACTACAGAACGTTGAAAGTTTTGCATCACTATGCTAGCTTTACAAATCCGTGTGTCAACCTCTTGGTTCTGCTCACGGTGCCTGCTGAATCCTACTACAGGGTATTTCAACTTCTTTACCTGTTGCAGTTAGCTGCTAATTTCAAGGAACCCTGTCTTGTTTGTGAAGAGATACACGGTGATATAATCGGGGACGTGTAGGTGGGGGATATGTTCCAAAAATCTTTTAAACCAACATATCGACGGTACATCGGTTTATAGTGAAATTCTCCACAAAAATTCCCAACTAGGTTCACTGAAGTAAAACTGTTTATTTTTTGTGGCGTTGGGTTTCCTCATCTCAGCTTTTTACACTACATTACTTAATAATGTGCGCCTTTCAAGCCAGTACAGTGTACAGTCAATGTTGCAAACCCTGTTCGGAGGATGCAAGCAGCGTCAAATCGCCCGTTAACATGAAAGGGTTGATCTTTCAGCCCCAAACATGAGCAGGCTGCGGGGGCGTAATCAGGTGGAGAAATTTGGGAAGCAATTATCGAACCTACGAGAAAAAATTGTCATGAAAGCCGTAAGCCAATTATTTTTATTGGGAGTAGGCAATTTTTGCACCCCGAAAAACACATCAACAGCATCAAGTCAAAACCCTTCGACGTTGTTTTTCTGGCTAAACGCTTGACCATGAGTGCCTACCTCATTCATTAAGAACATAAATAAAGAGGAATTGCAACAGTACATATCCTTGCTGAAGAGTGCAAAATTAAATGGATTTGACTCAATGCTGTTAATGCACATAAACATCTGAGCAGGAACAAATGGCTTAATGGTCAACAAAAGGGCGAGGGGTTTCACAGCGTCACAATTCAACATACTGACTGTAACCTGAATAGAAATTTCAAAACCTCCGTTTCTTAAAACTATAGAAATCCTCCTTGAAATTTATTGACCAATGACCACGACAGTGAACACTTTTGATGCACTTTTTGCAGAGACCCAGCATCACATGACTGCTTTCCAGTGCTCACCAAATATTATTTCAAAAAACTACAAAATGAAACAAAACTGAAGTTGCAGAAAAGGAGGTATACCCCTTCTTTGTTTCATGATGGCCATATTTTTCAATGGATTCATCTTAAATTTTTCGCTTTTCAGTTCCTCTGAATATGACCAAATGCGTATCTAAGGTCGGCACATGCAACTGTTTTTACAGTTTAAAAGTGTTTACGTACCATTTAAGATGGGACCTTTCGCCACCAACAAGTGGAAGGGAGTGGTAGCCAAGTTAAAAGTTTTGGATGAGCCGCCGCTCACGGTCTTTGAAACGCTGGCGACTCTTCTGAATCTGCAGTACCGGGTAGTGTTTGTCGTTAATATCTCCACGTTAGAAATTCCACTCTGAAAATATTTAAAAACTGTAATTGTAAAGAAAACGTACAGTAGAAATCCGGGTGGTCATGTTAGCAAAATATTTGGAGGTGGATTCAGCATATTATCAAACTCTGTAAGAGAATTTCTGTAATCTTTGCCCTGAAAAGACAGTGACGAGCATGCAATGGTTACTGACTTTTCTGCGCACGGGAGTCACCAAGAAAACCGGACACACAGACTTCAGTTCGGTACAAGTTAACAACCATGAATGTCTATGACTGTGAACAAGATTGCTCAAGAAGTTTGGAGCACAGGCACCCCACAGCCCCAATAGGCACGGCACCACCAGTAACAGTGACAAAAACTGACACCAGCTGTAAATGTTTTCAAAAACAGAAACTATTGAACATTGCAAAGCTAGACCAATCAGAACAGACAACAAAACGCCAATGATTGAAAATTGAAATAACATTATAATTGTTCGCGCCAAGTATTTAAATTGGTTGCACTTGCCTAACCTACGTATATCAAGACAACAGTCAACAGACAATCATCACCACCAGGCAGTGTTCCCTCTAAGCCGAAAAAAAACTGCACTTTCGGCACTTTTATTGGACGCCAGCCGACAAATATTTTGAAAATCGGCACTTGCATTTTTGGACGTAATTTCCTTCACTGGAGTAAATTTCACAAAACACAATTTCAATATTTTTTAAAAGATGTACGCGACATATTTTCACGATTGAAGCCGTTCTCAGGTCACGACATAGAAAGTTCAGGCGCATTTAGGAAATTCCTCGCTTGCAAAGTTTATAAAGAAGTTCTGGGCGCAGTTTCCCGATTTTTGCGTCTCAAAACAAAGCTGTTTTTCCGTGAAGTTCAGATACATTTTTTGAGTTAACCGCCTCCAAAGTTTACAAAAAATGTTTTGGGCGCATTTTCACGATTTTTGCGTGCAAAAACGAAGCTGTTTGCCGTGAAGTCCAGACGTATTTTGGAGGTTTTCATCTTGTAGGTTAAAAAAAAGCCCTGGGCGCATTTTCAAGATATTTGCGTCCAAAAATGAAGGTATTTCCCGTGACGTTCAGACGCATTTTGGAAGTTCTCTGTCGGCAAGTTTTACAGAAAAGGTTCTGGGCGCAATTTCACGATTTGAGCGTCCAAAAACGAAGCGGTTTGCTGTACAGTTGAGACGCATTTTGGATATCCTCTGACTTCTGAGGTTTGTGAAAAAAGTTCTGGACGCATTTTCTCGATTTTTTCGTCCAAAAGCGAAGCAGTTTGCCGTTGAGTTCAGATGCATTTAGGACGTTTTCTCCATGCAAGCTTTACAAAAAATGTTGTGGGTGCATTTTTCCAATTTTTTGGTCCAAAAACGAAGCGGTTTGCTGTGAAGTCCAGACGCATTTTGGAAGTTTTCGTCTTGCAAGGTTTACAGAAAAAGGTCTGGGCGCATTTTCTCGATTTTTGCGTCCAAAAACGAAACGGTTTGCTGTGAAGTTCCGACGCATTGTGGAAGTTTTCGCGTGGCATGCTATATACAAAATGTTCTGGGTGCATTTTCACGATTTGTGCGTCCAAAAACGAAGCTAATTGCTGTGAAATTCAGACGCATTTTGGAAATTCTCTGGCTGCAAGTTTTACAAAAAAAGTTCTGGGCCCAATTTCTCGATTTATTCGTCCTAAAACGAAGCTATCTGCTGTGAAGTTCGGGTGCCTTTTGGAAGTTTTCGCTATGCGAGTTTTATGAAAAACTTTCTGGGTGCATTTTCTCGATTTTTGCGTGCAAAACCGAAGCTGTTTGCCGTGAAGTTCAGACGCGTTTTGAAAGTTCTCAGCCTGCAAGGTTTACAGAAAAAGTTCTTGGCGCAATTTCACGATATATGTGTGAAAAAATGAAGCTTTTTGCCGTGAAGTTCAGACGCATTTTGGAAGTTTCGTCTTGCAAGGTTTACAGAAAAAGTTCTGGGCGCCATTTCACGATATATGTGTTCAAAAACGAAGCTGTTTGCTGTGAAGTTCAGACGCATTTTGGAAGTTCTCGCTTTGTGAGGTTTACAGAAAAAGTTTTGGGCGCATTTTCTCGATTTTTTTAGTGCCAAAAACAAAGCTATTTGCTGTGAAGTTCAAAGCTATTTGCTGTGAACTTTATATAAAATGTTCTGGGCGCAATATCACGATTTGATCGTCCAAAAATGAAGCGGTTTGCTGTGAAAATCAGACGCATTTTGGAAGAGTTCCGCTTGAAAGTTTTACAGAAAAAGTTGTGGGCACAATGTCTCGATTTGTGCATGCAACAATGAAGCGGTTTGCTGTGAAGTTCGAATGCATTTTGGAAGTTTTCGCTAGGTTCATGAAAAAAGTTCTGGGCGTATTTTCTCGATTTTTCGTCCAGAAACGAAGCTGTTTGCCGTGAAGTTCAGACGCATTTTGAAAGTCCTCTGCCTGCAAGATTTACAGAAAAAATTCTGGGCGCAGATCCACGATTTGTGTGTTCAAAAACGAAGCTGTTTTCTGTGAACTTCAGATGCATTTTGGAAGTTCTCGCTGTGTGAGGTTTATGAAAAAAGTTCAGGGCGCATTATCACGATTTGTGCGTACAAAAATGAAACTGCTTGCCGTGAAGTTCAGATGCATTTCAGAAGTTCTCCGCTTCCAAGGTTTGCAGAGAAAGTTCTGGACAAATTTTCACGATTGATGTATCCAAAAACGAAGCTGTTTGCTGTGAAGTTCACACACATTTTGGAAGTTATCTGCCTGCAAGTTTTGCAGAAAAAGATGTGGGCGCAATTTCACAATTTGTGCCTCCAAAAACGAAGCTCTATGCTGTGTAGTTCAGAAGCATTTTGGAAGGTTTTTGCTTGTTGTAAGATTGATAAAATGTTGTGGGCGCATTTTCACGATTTGTGTGTCGCGCAAACAGACATTTTTGACGTCAACATTTTGTAAAAATGCTTTGGCCACGTTTTATAATTTTGCATGCCCATAAGTCTTTGCTGGGTTGTTCGGGCAATTGTGAAGTTCTTGACTTTCACATTTTATAAGAATGCTTTGAATCTGAGCATAGTTGGACTGCGAGTGCACACACAAATTGTGACGTGCAAGTGTGACTTTATGCGAAACACTTTCAAACAAGTCTTGGACTGGCACCTCAGACATGTTTTGTAATATCTGAACTTCGCAAGAATGAACAGATTTTGTGAAATTTGACCTAAGGTAAGATGCCTGGCAAAATTAAGCTACGTCATTCACAGAGGCCTCTAACCTAATTTTTGTTTTAAGTAGAATGCACCTTTGAAAGACAGTGAAACTTGTTTTTTGTCCGGCTTATCACGATTGTTATCAAGATCCAGGTTCAGCTCATATCTCTTCATATGGCTGATAAATGGCTGAGGCCACAAAGTTTGACGGTAAAATTTCACGATCACTTGTGATGTATCAAGTATGAAAGTAAAGCCTGCAAGAGGCGGGAAGAAGATGATCATTGATAATTATAATTAATATATAAGCTTGGCGAGATATA
>JGI24022J15233_10005604_pt1 | contig 13368 bp, 6 predicted proteins | sample Ectturendosymbi2_FD_15233 | JGI IMG/M metagenome (IMG submission 15233) | reverse complement strand
TTAACCCAGTTAAAGCATATAAGAACAGATGTTTCAGATGATGCTTGCAAAAACACTTGATTGTCGATCTCATTAACCGAAATCATGTTTCTTTCCTTATCGAAACTCCATAAAAAATCCACGAGTACTTTTAAGAGAAAAATTGGACGAATAAGTTGACAACGTATTAAAAATTTCGTCTTCGTTTTGATGAGAACTGTTATCTTTCCCATACAGCATTAGGTAATTTCTGAATGAATAATAGATCTATGAACGAAGCCAGCAAGATCGCAACTACACAGTCACCTCTCAATCACTTTATTCGGGAAGTGACAAGCACCACAGTCACACGACAGGTTAAAAAATGCCGCTCTACCTCAATGGATTTTGATGTGTTGAAAACTTTTCTTACTTATTTGGGCTCGCTGAGAACGACGCCTACAAGAAAAACTGGCAGAACTCATGCGGACAAATCGCATTTCTCTTTCCTCGCATCCTCTCTGGAGGATGCGAAAAGCGGTCCACTAATGGCCCGGTAACTCAGTGACCACAACCCTTGCCTGGGCTCTCCACAGCGGTCACCCCGTTTTGTAGAGGTTCGGCAGCAAANAGACACATGGACGTAACCACATTGACTAGATTACTGAACGCATTTTCCCCAAAGTTTGAGAAACAAAACAAGTGCAAGTCGACCTAATTTTTTCCGTAATCAGAAAAAAAACTTTAACCTCAGTCATTCACATTGACATCCGCTTTTCCTCTGGGCTGAATCGCGGCAGCATTCAAAGGAGGACTCAAAATATCTCACAGTTTTCAGCAAGCTCAGATCATGCTGCTGGTTTCAACCTAAGATGGAACCAAGCAAGGTGGGAGATGTAGTTAGCCCAACTGGTCCTTAGTTCACCTCTGGGCCGCTTCCTGTGGATGTAACCAGGACTTGCCTCGACAATCTTTGCTGGCACATTCTGGCCACAATGCCGAACCAACGTAACTGAGATATCTCTATTCGGAGAAGTGGGTCGACATTCTGGGCTTTACGAATTTCGCAGCAGCGCACTTTGTTACGAAGAGTCACGCTGTGAAATTTTCGTAAAAATTCCATCTTTGGCGCTTGCCTTTCAGATAGAACTCTTTCAATCATTAGCCAAAATTCATGACCATAGGTGATGATCGGCAAAAGACCGATTTATAAACTGACAGCTTCGCAGTGTTTAAAATTTGTGTGGCCACAGAGCGATACATCTCAAGCAGAACTACTGCGTTTGCTTAACCAATCCGGGTATCGATCTATTCCTTTCAATTTTACGACCTTCTTCCAATTTTATAAAAGTTTTATTCACCAATGTTTTCATTTTGCAAGTACAGCAGTTGAGTATGTTCAGTCAAAACTGCATTTTCATCAGCAATCAATGCAACAGGTTCAGTCATACACCATGATTACGAAGCAATTCTGCGCAAGCATTTGAAACTGAATTCAGACAATAAGTCTTACCTATGCAAGTTCTTGCCAACTCCATAGTGTTACTGAGCACGCGAGCAATGCCAAAATCCCCTAGTTTCACTGAACCGGTCTTGGTCAAAAAGACGTTCTGGAAAATAGAAGGAACGGACAGTCAATTGCAGTACAATGATATATTCCATCAAATTCGATCATTGACAAGTTTTTAATTGAATTAACTGGAAAGTTGGAGAGCCTTGATAAATGCAAATAAAACAAGCAATTTTACCCAACCGAACGGTTCGGAACCTCTGTGATGAGCCGTGGGTTTAGAATCCATTGATTTGGATAACAAAAATATTTGAAAGTAGATGGTTTCTCATCCACTTTAGCTATTATAAAACTACCGCGTTGCAACAAATACAACAAACGTAACAGGTGAGTCGCCGCAGCCGCGTCCGGCAGCGATGGATGGCGGAGAACAGGTCTCTCAGCAAATAAGAACTTTTCGCACCAAGAACCGCCGAAACTTCCGAAAAACTCAAATTGTCAGTAACATATGGAAACTTTGTAAAGACCGTGACGACAATTATTTTGAATTGCAAAAACAAATCGCCATTACAAAACTGCAGACCTTACGCAGTTTGCAGCACAAGGATTGCAACACGACACAGAACCTTTGTCATTGCCTGGCAATTCTTCGAGGAACAGCAGATATGATGGACTCTTAAGACAGTTAGTTTGACGATTCCACGGTGCAATATTAAGAAAATTTACTTATGTTAGTGTCTCTCCTATAATGTTTAAGCACTCCGTTTTACACCAGAACAGAAGGAGTGCATCAAATTTTGCTTTTTTTTTGTTGCATATGGATAAAATTAGTGAAAAATTTCATCATTTTGAATCAGACCAACTCAGGATTTGTTTGTTTGAAACGTGTTTAGCCATTAAACAAATGTTAAATGGACAACATTCAAATTCCTCAGGCTAATGTTGGCATAGTGTGTGGCTGCTCTTGAGAATCTACTAAATGAGTATAGACTGTCGGTTGCGCAAAACCCTTGTAATCTGGGAACAAACAAAGTTTTTCAATATTCATTCATGTGTTTATGAATATTAATCACCCTGTACAGATACAAACAAACATTACCAATAAACCAATACCTGACAGTTCAGGTAGTTGTTTATGAAAACAGCCATACGCATCAATGATAAATGATAATAAATGTGTCTGGCTCTGTTGTGAAATCCATGCATGAATGGAGTCATTACTATGTTTATATACTACACATGTGTGCATGATGCAGCAAATTGGCAGATAAGACGTTAAAGCAATTGTTAGTAAGAGGTGCATTCATAAAAACCTGAATGATAGCTTGGTGGTGTTACAATTTAAGTTTTTGTTATTTGCAAAATAAACCTTGACAGCAACTGGCAAAAGAAGTAAACCATTCATAATCTCTTATTTATCAGCAGGCATTTCTCACTACAGGATGACAATCACATTCAGAGGCAATGAAAACATTTTATTGTACTGCAAATAAACTCACGGCACTTTTGCTCAGTGCTCTAGTGCAGTTAAAAACACCAGTTTTGTGTCATTACCAATGTATGTCTGTCAACTGTGGTGCAAGTACACACACTGGTGTTAAGCACCTCCAAACTGCATACAACAATGCATATCATATTTTGCATTACATCCCTTGGAATGAGTATGCTCACCCACATCAAATTATCTATTTTGTCATAAGAAACAATTTGAATACGTTTGTTCAACAACATGCATATTCAGCTGACATTTTTGTCTGCTCACTTAAATTGTTTAATGACTTTTGCAAATCTCCTTTTTTACCAGTATATAATGCTTCTGTATGAGAATGACTGAATGCAGTAAAACTGGTGAAAACTGGTGTGTTTTCTCAGTGTTTGCTCATCTTCAATTTTGTCTGTATTTTACCTAACACCTACCTCATGATGTGTTGTGTCTAAACATTTTTTGTATCCTTATGTTCTTTGAATAACTCTTGTGATGTGAACCACGTGCCTGAGCCCAATGAGTACATGAAAAAACAAGCAATTAGCAAACCTAAGGAAACTACAAATGTGAGACCTGTGACTTCTTAAAAGCCCGTGCTACAAAAGCATGGGCTTTTGTACCTTCAAATTACAAAGATGAGATTGATCAACTTCCAATGAAAACACAAGTTGCATATACTTGCTTGTTTTTTAACTTTAGTTTCATACATAAAATGCTTGATTGTGTTACGTAAAGCCAGTAGTTGCAAGGACATATATTTCGTGAGCTCTATGTTAATTTTTTTTTGTTGGTAAATTTAAGCTTCCAAGTTGACTGTTTCTATATTGCCAGTCAATGTCAACGAACTGTACTTTTCATAAATTCTGCTGTTTGCAGAAATTCTGCTGTTTGCATAAAATTCTGCTGTTTGCATTAGCATGCCAGGCACACAGAATGTAGAAATGTCACAGTAAATATTCAAACAAGATGTATACATGAGAAATACATTTGGTTTCAGTATTGTTTCATATGTACATATTAACCGAATTTCCACAGTGTGTTATTCCAAAATCAATTTAATTTGGTTAACAGTGTTTATAGGAACAAGCAGACAAATCAACCTAAAATGGTTTTCCAAAAACATACAACTCCCAGTATTTTGGTGAAAACCATAAAGCATTCTATGAAAAATGCCTATCATTTCAGCAAAAATTTTTAGATGTGCTTCTTATTGAGTTTTTGAAGTAGAAAATGCAGCTTGTGTAGGTAATCTGTCCACTACACATGCAGCTGGTCATCACAGCCCTGGTGAAAGGCATATAAACATCCAATTGATTGACCAGATTTACCTTTACTATAAAAGTGCAAACTTCTTCCTTATCAATGGACGCAAAGCAGTTCTGATTGCCCTTAAAACAACATTAACTGGAAACTAAAAATAGCTACATATTTGCATCGTTCATCAACTAGTACAAGGACAGACCAAGCAAAGAATGAAAACATTAAAATGAATTTTTGCACCTTTATTAAATCAAATACCACATTACAGCACGGTGTTCTTCACTGAAAACGTACCTTCACCAAAAATGAAAATGAGCACTGAACAGCACTTTATTTGATTAAGCTGTGTGCAGCCAATTTTTTAATTTATTTAACAAAAAAGGTCCAAGTTCTACTTACAGAAGTTTTTATGTCTCTGTGCAATATTTTTCTGTCATGAACATGCTTCAAGGCCAGGCATAGTTGAGCAAACCAGTCCAACACTTGTTTCTCACTAAATAGAACTCCTCGCTGCTTGTTTATTAATGCATAAAGATCACCACCTTCACAGTATTCCATCACGATGTACAAAAACCCATTTTCTGAAAAATAAAAAAAAATAATCTGAACAAAGTTCTTCTGTGAACTGCAGTCTGTGTGCAAGAAAAACTAAGAAGACTAACCACAGAAAGTGTGACACAAACACATCCCATTCAATTTCTGTCACTGGCTCTGAGCATCAAATAAAGTTGCTCCACAAACCTTCAAATGACTCTATGTATTGTACAATATTTGGGTGCCTCATCTTGGACAACACAGTAACTTCTTTCCTTGCTTCATTTCGTTCTTTTGGTTGCATCTGCGAGATTCCAATTTCCTGCAAGGGCAAAAAGGTTTATTGGCTATGATGATGCATAGTGTCAAAAAATACATTCAAACTGAAATGATATTCATCAAAAACGTATTTCTTATTGAAGACATATATTCACAAAACAAAGGTCACTTAAAAGTTTAAAACTACCTGAAAACAAATAACAGTGACAGAGTCATAAAATCTTCTTGGCAATTAAGCATTAGTTTCACAAAGACTCAAACCTTAACATCTTCAGCTCCAGGTTGTTTTGCCTTCGAGACACACGTGAGCCACTTTTTTACCATCACTTTGTAACACCATAACCCACCCACAGATTGTGCCAGACAGCTGTTCAAGCCCTTAATTAAAAGATGCAACGAGTCTTCTAGTTTGCAATGTAAAAAAAATTTAGTTTTGTTTTTTTTGTAGGTGACGTCATAAATGGAGTAGGTTAGATCTTTTGGCCCAGGTTATCACCCCCTGGGCCCCAACTGAAAGAAGGAAGTGTTTTGCTCAAGTTTTTAGTGGAAACAAGGCTAAAATCTGAGTCTATTGAGCATTTGATTGGTTTTCTAACGTTTCTGGTTCAAAAGTCATGGCCAAGGACAACAAATTAATTAATTAATCCCCTAATTAATCCATTATCAATTTTTGTTGTTTTTAGGCAATAACTTTCAAACCAGAAATGCTAGAACCCAATCAAGGGCTAAAAGATTTGATTACAGCCTAGGTTCCAATAAAAATTAAGTCAAAAAATTACCCTTGTAGCTGGTGCCGAGGGCCAGGTAACCTGGACAAAAAAAGCCTAAACCTACCCCACTTAAGACATCATCCACAAAAAAACGAAATCCAAACTAGAAGACTCATCGCATCTTTTGAGGGTTTTAACAGATCTCTAGCTCAAGTGCCTGGAGAGTTATGGAGTTGCAAAGTGATGGTAAAAGAGTGGCTCACGTCTTAAAAGGTAAATCCACCCAGCAACAAAGGATGTCAAAAGAAACACATGTGCAAACCATCCTTTACTTCATCAGGCAACACATTTGTTCATTGCGTGTTTTTTTCACAGTTTTCTCATGCAGATTGTTTATTTAGGTTAAAAAAGAAAATTAATATATAAAGCAAACCAAATATGTTTCAAAAATGGTGTTTCATGCTGTATTAATAGTAAAACTAAAACCTTCACAATGATACTGTTTAAATAATTCCTAAGATGTTAGCTTTAATCAATTGCCAAAAAAATTATGAAAATTAAAATCATAATTGATAAATCAATGCACTTCCGATTCAAAATGTTCAAATTCAACTTTCATTTCTTCATTATATAATATTGCTATTGCATAATGCATGAAATCACAGAATGATCACATTACTACATCACCACAGGAAGCAAACTAAACAATGCTGAACAGTGTTTAAAAATTTCAAATGCAACACAAGATTTTTGCAATTACACAAATCTGCTTGCAAATTAGCCAAACTTCCTTAATACCTAACATTTTTTGGCTTAAAACTGATCATCAGTGGACTTTATGATTCTAATAGGTATCAATACTTTGTAAATAATTTTAGTTAAGTCCATAAAACTTTATCAAAACCAACCCAGATGTTGACCACAGAACAACCAACACATTTAGCTAAAACAACATACTTAACTTATCAGAACATGCTTAAAACCTTGGCTGCTGGCGTACGAATATATCGTACTTGAAAATCAGCCTAAAATCAAGCATATTTTGGTTGTCTTACCAACTGCATAGCTCCTAGGTGGATTGTGCTAGAGAGTTGTTCAAACCCTCAAAAGACTTGGCAAGTCTTTAAGTCTGCAATGAAAAACAAAATTTGGTTTTGGGTTTCCGTTTTTTGTGAGTGTTGTTATAAGTGAGGTAGGTTTATGGTCATTTTGGCTCATGTTACCTAGCCTAGGGCCCAACTGCTAGATGGAAGTATTTTGCTAAGTTTTGACTGGAAACTAAGCTAGAATCCAAGTCTTTTGAGCCATTGATTGACTTCCTAGCATTTTCAGTTAAAAAGTTATGACCTAAAATAAACAAAACAAGTAATTATCTAATTACTGGATCAATTACTAATCTTGGTGTTTTTCGGTCATAACTTTGGAACCCGAAACCTTAGCAAGTCATCCAAAGTATCAAAAGACTCAGATTTTTGCCTAGTTTCTAATAAAAACTTAAGCGAAGCACTACCATCTAGCAGTTTAGACCTAGGGCCAGATCGAATGGGACAAAAAGGCCTAAAACTACTCCACTTATGACGTCACTCACAAAAAAAACTGAAACCCCCTAATTTTTTTTTTTTTATTGCAGATGCGAAGACTTGCCAAGTCTTTTGAGGGTTTGAAACCTGGTTTTTTTTGGTCATAGACTGAAACGTTTTTGAAATGACTGAAAAAAATTAAGTCATTTAGGTCAGAATGTTTGAAAATATAGGCTGAAAACACTGTTATGGTGAGTTTTAATACAACCATGAGAAGTGTTTCAGTGACCAAAATTTCTCAGGAAAAAATGACCAAAATGTTTCAGCAAAAAAAAGTGTAAATGAAAATCTGAATTAAATGAAAAAAATCTGACAAAAGCAAGCACATGAAAAACAACTCTAGGAACTTGTGTGCTAGTTGTTCAAACTACACTTCTTGACACAACACCTTGTAAATTTGTTTACTGTAGCAAAACAATGTAGGAAAAAGCAATAACAAATGTAAAATTTAAAATATACCTTGACCACAAATTGTTCTCCATTGTCTCTTTGTTTTACAAGAATAGCTTTGCCAAATGAGCCCTCACCAATCTTTTTTATTTTGATGTATTTTTCCATCAGGATCAGTTTAAACTACCAACAGCATTTTTCAACACTAAAAGCCTAAGTTATACACTACTAGTAAAAGTAATGAAACGTGTTTGAAGTATTTGGAAGTACATACCAGAAGCATTAAATTAAGGAACATGGATACATGTGGCTCTAACAAGAGTCAAAAAAGCTATGAATCTACACAGCATGGCTGGAATCTATGTTTCCATATGCCACAACCTGTGACCACTGCAGGCTGGACCTTAACCCAAACAGAAAGCAACAAATAAGATAAAGGACAAAAATATTACAGAAGAAAAAAGATATTTTCAACTTGACAAAGAAAGTCAAGTTGTTGAATTTTAAATTCATTTGTTCACATCTCCAATGTTAAAACTTTTGTTTTTTTATCATCACTTTTGACTTGATCAATATTAAAATTTACTTTTTCTAAGCTAGTTTATCTTCTCCTATTAGGTAATAGCAAGCATACATGAACCAAGTCTCCGCTAGTTAATTTTACATTCAAATTTACACATTTTCACACTGTGTCAGGGAAACATCATAAATCTTTCCAGTGCTGCATATTCACCACAGTTTGTATGTCCACAAAGGTCAAACAACTTGCTGCTAGAACTACTGCAGTTTAAGAATAGCCCTATATGTGAGAATAGCTTGATATTCTTACATTTGCACATATGCCTCTTTATAAATCTAAACTAGGTTCAGATCTGAAGATTTTGTGGTTTGCCATATGTTTTGCAAACACCCTGGTTATGCTGATTATAATCATGTATGGTTGTACTCATAAACTGACATTAATTTACACTAAGATTAATTTAGCAGTCTAAACTTAATTCTCGAAACACAATCTTCACAATAAAACGGGGGTGTCAAACTGGTGGCCCATGGGCTAAATCTGGCCCACCATGCCCCGTTTTGCGACCTGTGTTATGTCAGTTTTGTGCTAGCATTATGTCTGACAGAGTTACGTTTATTATTATGTCATAGCATAATTACGTTATTTTGTTTATAGCTACACACCGCTAAAGTTGAAAATATTGACATCAAAATGTATATTATCAATATGCTGGACCGACCTATCCACAAGTAAAAGAAAAGGCTTTGAAAACCATGTCAATGTTAACTAGTACTTATGTCTGCAAACAACTGTTCTCTTTAATGAACTTAAATATGTCTCAGTTTCGATCTTAGTTGACTGATGTGCATCTCAACTCAACGTTAAAAGTTATGACTACACACTCTTTGATAGGAAATATTAACAAGTGTCAAAACATGTCAAGTTTCTTCGAGTCGCAGTACTATGAATCAATTTTAAANGAAAGTGTTGTTAAAATCAGTATGTGCAAAATTGTCTGGCCCATGTAAAATCTAAGTGCGTAAATATGGTGCACAGCACCAACTGAGCTTGACACCCCTGTGATAAAGACTGAAGACCAAGGGAAGCTGTACATAAAATGCTGCAATACAATTCTACAGCACTTCGTTGTTAAAATATACTTTGATGAAATCATGTTAACCACCACAAACACTGACAAAACTGGGATTTCAAACCAAAAAATAAATTTACCCAGTTTGTTTTATTCAAAAAAACATTCCATTACTCTTGCTTTGTATACCATGGCACAGTACAAGTAGATATGTGGATGTCCTTATCTGTTTGCTTGGCACCACAGGCCATATAAATACTTTCACAGTAAATGCTTTAATGGCATAAAATTATGGATAGCACTATACGTAGATTTCCTTTATGCTAGGGTGTAAACTCAATTTTCTCAAAGGGTCAAATGAGGACTTACAAAGTAACCTGATGGCTACATTATGACTACCCAGGGTCACATTGATGCTGATGAAACAATGATGGTAGTCTACCTGAACTTTACTAAAAACAGTTCCGCATTTAATTTCTTGTGAAAAGTATTGTGAGTTATCAGCAAATAATTTCTAGCCGTCTTTACGTTTGTTTGAAAGGAACTTGTTCACTCACTGGCTGAGCATTTTTAAAGACTGATGAATAAACTAGTAACTTAAATGTTAACTATTTTAAAATTCCAAAAAACATTACAGGCCACACAAAACCCTGCATGTTTGAGACCCCTGCTTTATGCCTTATCATAAAAATGATTCTGGAAAAGACTGGCGTTACCAATTTTCAAGTCTTGATCATGATTACCATGGAATTGAACCTAATCTTCCACCTTGAGATGTGTGGTTAATGATCAACCCAGTATCCTGTAGCATTCAAAGGCCCATCTCACTTTTACGTTGTATTAATTTATCATAAACTTCATCATGGCCCTGGCTTTTAGACTGTGAACCTAAGTATTTTTCAAGATAATATGCTATGTTCATGCAAGGCCAGTTTCTTCTGTGCCAGAACCATTACAACTAGAGGACTAGCCAACATGATCTGAAACTGGAGGAAGGAACAAGCACAATTAAAAATAAATTAATGCAAAAAAATCTGTTCACAGGTTATGCTTTAGAAAAAAAATAAAACACTGCACAAAATGGCCAATGTATTAAAAATAGTTCTTTATTCACCTCTTCACTTTTCTTGAAAGGATATCACAGACATTTTTGTGCATTTGTAAATGTTTCTGATGCAAATTTTTACTACCTTATATAAGTCAACTACTGCAAACTACTGACAATTTGGATGCCATGTCCTAGTTTTTTATATTGAAAAGCTATCAATTTGGTTACTTTGTCTACGGTGTCATGCGTTAAAATATAAGCAAGCTACAACTTTGAGTTCCACAGAATCCACTAAGGGTATTAAACACACACAATGCTATTGTGAATGTTATGTTTTCTTTTTCAGTCATATCTACCTACTCCATATAAAGGCTGTGGGAAGATACTTTTGACACTGTCAGCACACTGCCTCTGTAACAATTAATCTTTTTTAAAGCTATGCACCGCCACTCTTTACATGATTTCCTTGAACATTGTGTTAATTGTTGATATTTATGAAAAGCTCAATGCTAAATTTGTATTTTGCATATCTACATGACAATTTCATGGCCAAACAAAGATATGGAAAACATGTACAACTAATGAGAAATGGCCATTTTTTAGCAATGGCACATGAAAAGATCTTGCAATAACCTGGTCTAACTACACCATTTGTGCTATTTCACCATCACCATGCATTAAACTTACCAGCATTGGCACAGGAAAGAAGAATAACACTTAAATGAAAAAAGAAAATATAACACAGACACAAAAACGAACATAGATAGCTATTCACACAAAACAGACAAAAGAACTCAAACATAGACAGACACAGGGAACACTAATGTTAGGATTAAACATGAGTTATTTAAATGATGAACCATGTGAAGGTGTCTTTACTCTCCTGCTGCAATACGCATAAAAACAATAAAAATAGCCTTACTCAAAGTTTATAACTTACAATTAACCCCAGGCCAAGTGCTGTATTATAATGTGCAACATTACAAGTTCACTACATTTCGCTTCAGTAAGAACAGGATAGTAACAATATAAGACAGTAATTCTAAACGAAGTGGATTTTGAAAAAAATTTGTCAACTTTGTAAATACAGTTGGACGCTACAGCCCAAACATCCCTAAAAGATGCTGGTAAATACATTTCACACAAACCACTTGTGAAAGATTGAAACAATGTAGATTTTAGATAACTTGGGATTTGTGACTAGACTTTAGGGCTAATGAATGAATCCCTTTTATTTCTGCATCTTTTTCTGATTAAGTTGAGGCAGGAAATACAGTATCATATTTTTGGACCATAAATAAAGTGCAATGAAAATGCTTTATTTTTATGAAAAATCAAAAGTGTACCTCATAATGTGATGCACCTAATGTACAGTATGAATCAGGTTGTGCTGTCTCATCTAGATCCAATTGTATATGGTAAACGATGCTATTTATTTAATTGCAAGTTACGATTTTTTTGTAAACAGGCCATTGTGTTGTGTAACAAACCAAAAACAATTGCAATAAGCAGTGTATATGTGGTTCCGAGAGTAACTAGCACATACCACAGATATATTACTCTGCAAGGTTCCTCACTACATTGGCTCACACCCATTCAAACATGTGCACCACTTTTATTTCATTCTATTTGTGTCTAGCAGATTAGGTATGTGTGACAGATTAAACTCATTCATAAGTAATGACAGATTAAACTCCCAATGGCGGCTGGGTGGCTCTGGCACTCAAGAGTTATTGTGAAGCAGTTGAATACAGATCGACTTACGTAAGTTTTGATTCATTTAATGCACCTTGTAATCCAGTGCACCTCATGTATGAAAAAAGAACAGCTAGTGTTATATTTTTGATACTGCGTCTTATAATCCAGTGCACCTTATGGTCCAAAAATACGCCAGTTTTTGCATCACTTAATCGAGTTTCATATTTGTTTTTTTGATCTCGTTTAAAAAAGTGCTTTCGGAAAATGGTTGGTAGTTTCTCTAAAATACTAAAATACAAATTTGTCAATTTCTAGTATTTTATTGACAATTTTCAGATGTATTACAGCTTTAGTTTGACATTGATCTATATGAAGGATTATCAATATGTTGATCCCGATCAGCCAGTTGATGTCAAAGATACATTAATATTGGTATAACAACCCGACTGATTCTATTCAGTGTAAGTTGTGGCAGTTCCAAGTTGGGAAGCCAATTTATCTTGGGTCGCCAGGTCTGGAAAACCAAATTTCAACTGTCTCTCCTTGCTAGATAGCTTGACTTAATTAATCAACACATTTTTATTTTTCTATGATAGACACACAAGCAAACTTTCTTATCACATTTTCTGATTTACTTGCTTGGTTGCTTGTTATATTGCCTGACATCTCTCTATATAAGCCATGAATCCTTCAAGGCTTTTAGCTCAACACTCTCATAAAATGTCTTTTAACTATCAATGGGGAGTGTCATCAATCACCAAAAACACTACAGATGAATGGCATGCCAAACAATGCATCACGCCTGTAGCTGCTACAAAGTCGTCATCAAGGGTAAACCCAGGTTTTGACAAAAAATGTACATGCTGTAGAATTGAATTGTGTTGTGCAATATGGGCTTGTGTGGGCATGCAAAGTATATCTAATATCATCAACGTACATTGTAAAAAGTATTCTCAATAGGCCTATACTTAATAATAACATGCTTTGCATTTTTGTAGTAGCCTAGTAGGTAGATTATCTGGCCAATTGTTAAGAATGATGTTTTCATAAAAGAGCACACAAGATCAACCATGGATGATGGACCACATGTCAATAATTGCAGCCAAAACAAAAGCATCATCATGGATAACACTAAACGGAGGGGCGGCAGGCTGGAGGGCAATGTTTCCAAATGAATAACATGAATTTTCCACGGGCTACACAGAAAGCCAGGCCGCACAACAGGGCGGGCCAGTGAGCTGCACATAAAGGCAGGCCAGCAGGCTGCGGAAAAGCTTGCCAGACCACCCTTTTGTGTAGCCCGCCAGCTCGGCCCTCTGTTTT
>JGI24022J15233_10005603_pt1 | contig 13368 bp, 6 predicted proteins | sample Ectturendosymbi2_FD_15233 | JGI IMG/M metagenome (IMG submission 15233) | reverse complement strand
TTTTGCCTGAAAATGTAACTCTAAGATTATAGGCTACGCTTGCATCTTTAAGTTTTACGCTGTCTGTTTCTCAATACGTGACAACCACCATTACATTAAAGCAAATTAACCAATGTTTTTGCACGAAACAAATCAATGCTGTACTGTGGTCTCTCACGTGCGCAGCCGTTAAACTTCACTGTTTCAAGAAAGCGGCTTTCTTACAGTAAACCACTCTAGATAAATGTCGGACGGAGGCAGTAAACAATCTTTTACGGTCTCTAGAAACTTGCAAAATGCTAAAAATCATTTTTGAAGTAAAAGTTCATAAAAATATCAGAATCAGTGATACCACACCAAACTCTGTTTCAACATCAACATAGGTATGTGTAATATCTAACATGAAAAACTCTTCACATAAAACATGACAAATGTAACATTTAGTTTTGAAACCTCTCTAAATACAAACCCTACGAGAAAAAGTGGGGGAACATGGCATATTATGTCCCCCCGTCTAAAAAAGTGGTGGACACGTCCCCCGTGTCCCCCACCAAATTGCGCCCATGCGTGTGACTTACTATGGCGGTCTTGCTAATACAATGTATTTATGATTTTGTGAAATATACGGCATACAGAAAGTGTTCGCGGGCCGCACAGAACTGTCTGTGGCCCGCGTGCCAGTGTTTGGAACACGCTGGTTCAGGACATTGCGGAAGGCCATGGCGTTTTTGAAATATAAGATTACTATACAGAGATTGAAAGTTATCTCTCGCCGACACTGCAAATCTAAATTCTAGACTTAAGCAGGATAGAAACATTTGTGAAAACAAAATTCCTAACATGTAAAAAAAATACCCAATCACTATGCCTAACGATTTTTGTGCTCTTATGTTACTCGATTACCCTTGTGATATGGATCATGAGTCAGCGACAAGTACATAAATTTAAAAAAAATCAAACACAAATTTCGTTAAAACAAAGATTTTGTGAAATCTTTGTTTGAAAATAAAGGTTTCATGCTAATAAAGAAAAACTTAAATAAGCAGAAATGCACTGTTCTGAAAACTTGCAAAAAGAAATAGTGGCACTTCACGCAGAAACAAAATAGCAGTTCTGGTGGTCACACAAAAAGTTCACAACCACTCCGGTATCTGCGTAAAAAGCGCCATCTTGTGGTTAAACAAATTTTCGAGAAACTTCTTCAAAACAATGCTAACCTAGCGCTCCGCGCTCAGTCTTGGCTTTTCGTTGGTGGTGCTGAAGGTTTATATCTTTGATCTCACAAAGAGGTTGCGTAATATGATATTGTGTTGGAAATGAAACTGCAAGCCGAAATCAAATGTAACAAAAGCTTACAGGCTACTTTTATGAGGTTTTATATTCAGGAAAAATATTTAATGCGTTGATTTTTGTTTGTCTTTAAAACTTGCTTTGTTCAGATTTTGTGATCAGCGTTAGTGTAAGGTTTGCAGGTAGGTTTTCTGTGAAAGCATCCATGTCACGCTAAAAAATTGAAACGCGGCATCAACTTTAACTTGGTTTTGTAAAAAGTCGAGTTACGACTCTTCATTAAATAAATAAAGTGGTAGTTTTTGCTGACATACCTGAATTTAACAAAAGTTCTGTCTCTCAAGGGTTTGGAACAACTGAATTTCGAGGTGGTAAATTCAGCGTTTTGTCNTTAATTGTCATTTGCTGTTGTTGAAAACTAACTACAGTTTTCACATGAAAGGTACAGGTTATTAGGTTGTGTTTTAGATNGTAAAGAAAATTATAGTNGCCCCTTTTGTTTTCACCAGAAGGTAGTCTGTTTATGCCAGTTATTGATATTTACTGCAATTCTCTGTTTTTGCAATTTTTTCAGAAGTTTTTATGTGACTAGTAATACGGTTTTCGAGAGAATTGCACAAAAGTACAGGTGCCTTGTTCAATTTTGTTGGTAAACTTGTTTTGCGCCAGATCTTTAAAACCTGGTTATTACCCTGGGAAATCCCCTATTGGTGAAGCGCATGTCCGTCTTCACAATACTTGCTACGTCGCTACAAGCTCGTACGTGTTTGCCGCGAAAAGTAAGTCAAAAGAAGCGAGTTTGGTTGTGAAGCACTGCATTGCGCACCACAGTTCAGCGTTTTCCATGTATGCAATGCTACGCAAAAATTTTGCACGCAAAAAGCGACTCCAGTCTTAATTAACTCTAGTATAAAATTGGCAGATTTTCATCCAACGAGTAACGCGAACTTTTATATGCGAGGTTGTGCTAGTTAGTCTTGGCGATATGCAACAGTTTTCGTCTTCTCAAATCGCTTCTTTCTGGTCTGAAGCAGAGAAGATACGCCCCAGTCAGGCTTCTGCCTTCAAGTAAGCGTTTTATGATTGTACCGCTGCCTTTTGGTTAACGATCAGCCACTGATGCGCACTTATTTTCGGTGAAAATGAATCGTAGATTTATAAACCGCAAAGTTCCTCTATTTGTNAGCAAACAACACATGAATACCAACCAGGATGTGCACTTTTTGTGTGAGAAAGCAACAAAACATCAACAAACGCCAACAAAAAATGCACCGTGTCGTTGGTTACGCAGGGCGTAGTTAGTCGCGTGATCAATCAAGCATTAACAAATCCTTGCTCTTCCTGAAATTCAGTGGTGNAGGAGCTNNNGTNCAAGCNTACCCCCAAAAGGNTTGATCCGTCGAAAATACGGGCAACATCTCAAATTTCGGGCACAGAAGTTTTGACATTTTATGAAATTAATGTTTGGCTTGCAGCCAACAATATACTCGCAAACTAATGAAACCACACTTTTTTAAGTATATGTCATAGAAAGCACTTTAAATATACAGTACATAAAATCAAAAAAGTGTTTCCAATGCCGGTAAATTTGTGTTTTACAGTAGTTTACGAGAGTTGATGAGTACCAACAGCTACAGAAAGTCTAATGGGAACATTTGTCGTATTAAAGTTTTTCGGTCACATTTGGGGAAATGCCCGTAAACTTTTCTTCACACTCGCCGAAAAATTGCCTGCTCCCACACCTATGCTCAAATTTTTTGCGTATTTATTTTCTTAGCAAAGTCTGTTTTCACGTTGATAACTTTCGTAATAGCTTGGCTTTGTTGTTTCTCCGGAAGCAATTTCTGTACATTGCTACGTGTGTTCTTTTCAACAGAATTCAAATATTAAACTGTCAAGCCCAGCGAGCCGAACCAATCTTACGTTGAAGTGTGGTAGCAGGTTCTTCTGTTGCAGAGGTGTACCAAGAAACAGGATTTACTTGCAAAATGATAGATGGTGCCAAAAAGTCGCTGTAGAGTTAGAGAAGGATTAAAGTATTGCTTTTCAGTTAGTTTTGCTTCTAATCGCAAAAGTAGCTGTACAAATATTTCTTTGCTAACGCTTCATGCGGGAACCGAGAAATTTCGAAATTAATAATTGAATGAAACCAATCGGTCTTCTATTTGCTTCGGCGAGGTGTTGCNTGAAGTCGAGAGGGAAACATGAAATTGTGCAATGCATTTAAAGGCTGCAGTCAGTGCTTATACTGGGAAAGTGCTCAAGGAACAGAGAATCCAATTGCCAAAAATGTCGATTTAATGCCTTCCAGCCAAACTATACTTGCAGTGTTTCTATAATAAGTAATCGGGTAGCGTTTCGCAAAATGCACCCCCAAAATGTTTACAGGTCGCAACACCAACGATTTGTCAATTGATCTTCAAAATTAACAGTGTGTTTCAACCGTTCAAAAATTCAGAACAGTAAGCAATGTTCCAGGAAGGCGACATGCTTTTAACATGAGCTCTTCCCGGCAGTTCAGCGGACGTTTGGTGTGATCCTGTTTACGAAAACTGGTAATTGAGAATCTGCAAATTTCCCACTCGTATATTTTATCCGAAGGAAACCGTTCGTTCGTGGTGTGCCTACTAAAGAAAAATGTAGACGATGTGCGATTCGTTTTTCGTATAATTACTATTTTAAACGGAGATTTTTATTACTAGAACTCCAAGTATGCCACCAAAACTAAGGAAAAATGGTCTTGACGACCCATGTCCTGATGTAGTTCTTCCTCCTGGAAGCAACGGTTATGAACTGGAAGAAATGGAGATTAATGGTTTCAAAAGAATGTGCTGCAGGTGCAACGAAAATGAACATCCAGTTGCTTTGTGCAGGTAAGTTACACAAGATCTATAACCGGCTCTCCTGACTGCTTCGCATGTTTGAAATTGGAAAAAATATATTCAAGATTTTTGCGCTATTAATTTCAGTTCTTTTTCAGCTCAGGTAATTATCAAGACAGGGTTTGTCAAGAAGATCGTAACGCAGATAAAAATATCCTCATCACAGTCCCTTCAGAATCAAGCTCCACAATTTCTACACTTCCGTCAGTGGAGGAACAACAGCATAGCACAAGTTACACTGAGCTGTCGACTGAGGAAAATGATACTATGCCTATAACGTGAGTTACCTCTTTGGCAAAAAAAGGACTCGTTGCATTAAAAGCCGTGTTCGGGAAATTATACCGTTACAAAGTGTTGATTTTTTGTCTGAAGCTATAGAAATCTGTACGTCTCATATTTGTTTAAAACGTAACTTCCATGCATTACGTTGGGCCAGAGTGTAAATAACATAGACTACACTGTACGCAAAGTCGTCTCCAGAAAAGAACTCCCATCAGTGACTTTAGCTGACATGTTAAGCCTGATAAAAATGTTCTTTACAGTTTTCCTGTGTGGTATGATTACCAACTTTTTATCTTTTGGGTGCAAATCTCTGGTAGTGCAATGGTCAAAAAACAAGTTTTGATTTGACCTGAACCAATAAAAGAAAAACATGGATTCCTGCCAAGATTCACATTTTTCCATAATGCAAATATTGATTCGAAAAACTTACCTCCTGATGTTACTAGCTGGCAGCTATGAAAAAATACATTAGGTTTCGTACGAAAGCTAGCAAATGTGGTAACTTTCGCTGACTCTATTAAAAGTTCTGATCAAGGTTTTCTGCGGCACAGCTTGATCCTACTTATTTGCAAGCGTTTTCTGAATCAACAATTACCTAAAGCACAAATTAACGAGGATTTCGTAGAGTTGCTAGAACAAGACATAACATTGTTTTTCGGATGACCTGGTATCAAGCTTTGTTCCTAATGTGTCCCGCATGAAACAACGCAGCTTCATTTGTACGCAGTAGGAAGTCAATGTACACAGGGACATAACGAGGGGGGCACAATTCCTCGGGTGCCGAATCACTATGTGGGCGCCGAAAAGTCCCAACAATGTCACAAGTACTTTCTTCGATACAGTACATTTGCTTCCGTAAAAACTCAGGTTCGAACATGGGGGCGCCAAACTTGCTTCTTTCCCCGGGCGCCATCTAACCTCGTTACGCCCCTGAATGTACAGTAAGTCTTGATTTTACACTTGATTATAAAGGCCTGCCAATATGATTGCTTACTCAACAATGCTGAGCGCTGCATGATCAATAACATATCTCCAGAAGGCGTTGCATCGTGAAAAAAAGCATACAGTAAAGTTGGCATGCTGAAGCTCTTGAAGTTAAGCAGTTTGTTTATGATATCACAACTGGCAGATTTGGATGAATTGCCTGAAAGCTGGAAAACCAATCACGCATTAGTTTTGCTACGTATCTCAGAGGTCCGACTGCTTAAAACAGTGGTTCTTAACCTGGTTTCGATCGAACCCCTAAGGTTCGACGGAGCCGTTTCGGGAGTTCGACGAAGGTCATCTGAAACATGACTAAAAGCGTGGTTATATCACAGCAAGCTAACCATTTTCACCTTTGCATATCATTAATTCTTATTAAGCGGGTGGTCTTATTAAGAACCGCTGGCTTAAACGATGTCTCCTGAAAACTAACGGATAATAGCAATCTTATCTTTTCTCTTGGCGGCAGCTGACCTATTGCACATTTTTTATCTATCGACTTCGTTTATTACTTACGTCTTATGGCAGCCATATTGTCCTCTAGGGTACCGAACACCACTGCCGAGACCATTACATCAAAAACCTTGACCCATATTTACGATAAGTCTACAAACAGAGACTCAGGTGAGGTTAATGTGAAAAGCACATTGACTTTTTAACTGTAATTCATGCGAGCGTTTATATTGTTACATCGAACTACGAAGCTCAAATGTTAACAAATAATTCCATGATATCATGCCAGATTTCTCACGGAGCATGACGCAAATCAGCTCACATGTTTTAAAACAGCTATGTCCAACCGAAATTACTTACTGAGCAAAATATTATGTCACTGTCTTAACCAGGGCCGCACAATAAGTGACATATTAATGAGGACCACACAGTGAATTGTTTACACTGATCTTAGTAAAAACACTGATCTAAGTAAACCAAATTTAGTTTGAAGTTGGGGCAAAACGGGATTTGTCCCCCGGAAATTGGGACTAAGAAGCAAAAATTTCTAGAAATCGTGAAATCAACATTTTTATTTGATTAGTTGGGTTAACTGCAATGGCAGTTTGTTTGCCACTATGACACTCGCACTGCCCAGGAGTCAGGTACTCAGGTTCACTGTTTAGCTAACATGAAATGATAGCTTGCAGTTCACAAAATGCGCTTCTTTGCTTGCAGAGGCAGGCTGCAAACTCGGGAGAAAATTGTTTTACTATTGGCCTTTGTTGCGTAACAATAACATGGCAACATATCTTCGAAGGTGCACATCAAATCACGGTGTTAAGCGTTTTGCCGCATGCAATGCAACTACTGTATTGAACGCACACACCTTGGCAGTTAATGCAGCGAGACAGTGACTGCTGATAGCGGTAAGCTCTTTTGTGTATGTCCATTTGCGTTGCATCGCCAACAACCTGAAAAAGATAAGCAAAACGTCGACTATGCCCCCTCCCTTGAAAAATTTCTGCAAATGCCCATGGGAAGAAATCAGAATACTCGCAAAAAGTTTTGCACCAATGTGTCAGTGGACATAATAAATCTCCCAGCACCCAGTACAGACGTGATGACCAACTGCACCAAAAATGTAAAATTTAGGATTAACAAAATGAGAACAGGCCATCAGTACGTAGGCTACTTATACTACAGCGAAACCTCAACCGGGCCGCACAAAACCTGAGCCGCCTGCGCTCCGCGGGCCGCGGTTGGACATAGCTGGTTTAAAACATTTCTGCAGAATTTGCTAATGAAGTACATTAAAAACGTACAAGAGTCAGTGTTGCAGAAAGACACATGTGTTTCAAGAAAATTGTTTTCGATGAAAAATATTGCGCATCCAAGTTTTCGTGCGTTCCAGCGAGCCGATAATGAGTTCGTCCATCAGCGTCCAGCGAATAATGTTTTTTAATTTTCTTTGCGTTTACTTTCGTGCTTTTATGACATTGGCTAATTTTTAACACATGGTTTAACAAGAGTTGAACAGTTTGCTAATTAAATTGACATTTTCCAATATATAAGTTACGGAACGTCTCTTTTGGACGAAGGTGATCGCTATCGTGTTCACGTTCTTGTGTTTCTGCTGTGCCAACATACTTGGTTTTGTAGATTTTGATCAGCTAGTTAAATTTACGAGGTTTTGCTAATGGTTATTGTGAAATTATGCGTTCTGCAGCTTTGCAACGAACTGTAGTTTCGTCTGACAGTCATCACTAATATTTCGATTTAAAGAAAAAAGAAGGAAAATGGTTAGCCAAAGGCAGCTCACTTAGCACACAGTTAAAGAATTATTATTGTTACTTGAGAAAAAGTGTATCCATAGGTTTGTGTTTCGCCCGGCAGTAAATCTCAACGCGTTTGACGTGTCACCTATGATGCCAAGCGATCAGGTCTTAAAGCTAAATCGTGTTGATGTTCAATATCAGTGTTTCTGCTGCTGAACGGTAGTGGTTTTGCGCCAATGCTGACTGTTTGAAAATCGACATTTATTACGTTTTCATAAAACTCACAATGTTTCCTCTTGCTCGCGGAATACCGTTTGTGTATTTTTAAAAAATTATGATTTGTGCATTTTTAAAAATTTCGGCTGTGATCGATGGTATACGATGTCACTTTCGTGAAATGTTACATACGCAGGTCGGAAAAGTTTGACTTTGTTGACTCTTAGCAGTTGTTGAATGCTTGTGTTTGAATTGAGAACAAAGAGACGTTCATTTGGAGAAGTAAATTTATTGTTTAAAAGTTAATGGAAAGAAACATTTTACAGATCTGTGGAAGGTGATGTTTCTGTTGGTTGCATGCTTCGCTATTATTGCACTTCTTGTGTACTGCTTCAGAAAAGAAATCAGATGGTGTGACAAGAACCAAGCAGTCACTTCTGAGGTAAAAGAGTTACATGAAATAGATAATTATTTTTGTTTAAATCACATTTGAAAGGCACTAGTGAGTTTGGAATGTAAAGTATAGTTTCTAAATGTAAGCAACCAGTTTTCATATACGTTTGCCGTAGCTGCTATGTGCATGTCTCTCTTGGTTGCTTTGATTGTGTCGTCTATTTGAAAGTAAATATTTTTTAGGTTGGCTGATGCTTTCTAATCGTTAAATTTATATGTCTTAAAGTACATTTTAGAGTTTTCCAAGTTGTAAGTATGCTGCAGAACTAGTTTAAATTGTTGTTTAAAACGTCACTAATATATTGGCGAATTATTTCAAGTGTTTACAATTGACATCAATCGCCAGGTAGGCAAGATTCCTCCAACAAATTTCATTCAACCAACTGTTCCTGCAAACCGAATGGATTATGACCCCAAGAAGTTGCCTAGCAATTCGGAAGGACAAGCATTGCTCTCGCATAATAATGAAAATGCGATCTCGACTGATTGGAACAAACATTCTCGTAAGGATCATCTTATAGTAAACTTTATCATGGTGCCATTTGACAGGCCGGCGAACCGATTGCTACAAAGACTTAACGCCAATTAAACCCCATGATATCTGCTATTAGGCCCACAGTCCCCTTTCTGCTGTGAAATGAAGCTGGTTGCCTCTTCGTGTGTAAATATTCAAACTGCACGTATGGTGCGGATGACTTTATTGAACTTCAAGATCATTGAAGCTGCTGCTGAGCTTTTCAGTCTTGCAATCTTTTGAAAAGATCTCCTCATGCAGGAAAGCAGGTCCGTAGCCACGGGGGTTGGCATCGGGGGCAGTGCCCCGCAATTTTTTTGTTTTGCTCCTAATTTTTTGCTTAGTAAAAAATTTGTTTTAAACGTATAATGAAAACAAATCTTACCCTCTAAGATGTATTTTCCTTTCCAAACCCTAAAGATTCCTCCAACAAATTTCATTCAACCAACTGTTCCTGCAAACCTTTTTGACAACGGGCCTGCAGGAGAGCGTTGCGTGTCTGTCTAACTAATGAATGAATTTTTTGTGCAGCAGCAAAAATATGTAGCACTACAATACTGAAACCCCACGTCGGTAGTTTATTTTACTGATGCAACGTTTCCTAAATGTTTAGGATTGTCGTGTTTTGAACTTGCGAGTTTCACTTTGTGGTCCACCACGAATAGGATGCTTTTCTGTGGTCCACCACGAATAGGATGCTTTTCACGTTGACAGTGAGCATTGTTGAGCGGATTAACTGCAGTACAACAAAATGATAAACGATACTGTAGTTACAGCAAAAGTTGTGAACGTTATAGCGGAAAATCTTGGTCTCAAACCTTTGACCTAAGGTGATGGATAGGTTTTAGGCTGCTTAGTGTACATCAGCTCAAATAGTTAAAAGGTAAAGATGAATAACATGGGCCCCTATTTGCGATTGGTGCCTAACGCCTTCTGGCTAAAGATAAAAGATGTATCCTTTCATTGTGTATCGCTGATGCTGGTCGCCCTTATTTAATTTCGGCAAGCCCATCAAATCACAGCTACGCACCTCCCTGTATGCATACCATCGTTTTATGCAGTACATATATTGTAAGCTTCCTTCGTGAATACTCAAAGGTGAAATCCTTAACTACTACATTATAAATTTGTGCGAATGGTAGTCTAAAACGGTCTTGCAATTAAATATATGTTCGTAATAAACTGTTACTTTTATAGTTTTGTTTTATGCTACACTTAATCAGAAACGATGTTTTTAAAGGTTTGCCTCCATTTCCCTTGGCGTTAACTGAGTTATATCTGGGCTGCTGTCAGTTAATTCATGTTGCCCAAGATCTCAAATGGTGGTAACAGAACTGCTTCCTTTACAAAATAGAAAAAAATGTTCACGTATTTAAACGGATTGCGCTTTGCATTTAATCCATTTTTACTTCTTTGCTTTCACAGTGCTCAAGATGAAAAACTTTTTTGCGAACCTCGGCAGCCATCCCACCATTACTTTAGCACCATTTGACGCGAAGTTATACGGAGAAAACATGGGAGTAGGAAGAATTGACATAGATGATATTGTTAGACATTCTGGAGGTACTAATATCTTAATTTAGCCTTTGCCACTATTGTGTTTGGACTTTCCTACCTTAAAATTGTTTGAAGTATCAGGCTACGTGAAAATCTGCGAAATGTAATAAAATGAGCAATGATAACTAATGTAGTGTCAACCTTTGCAAATTCTCAACTGTGTTTATTTCATTTTATCTCTACCTGCAAAGCGCTTTGATCGGTTTCCTATCATTAACTGTATATATTGGTCACACCATCTTCTGTATTTGTTTGAGGCAGTTTGGACTCTTTTTAACAGCCTTTGTTTGGGTTCATAACTGGTCTGAGCTAATCGTAGTAAGTATTTTTCTAGTGCTTTGTTATTAACATGTAATTGCAAATCTTTTAAATTCTTAAAACACGACTACGAATTGAAATATTCTAATTGCGTTGTACCTTTGCGTTGTAAGCACACCAGATATGCCTGCTCCATATTTGCAGAAAAAACACCCGAAATGTTTTCGGACATACTCAACAACATTCTGGACAAGCAAACATCAAATAACGCTTTACTAAAGGATACTTTTGAATACTTCTCAAACTTACCCGGAAAGAGGTTGCTGATTGAGGAGCTCGCAGACTATCTACATGAAAAGATACCGAAAGAGCATTTGCCAGAATGTGTAAAACTAATTAAATCCAAGGAAGAACACTGTCAAAGTCGCCAGTAGTGCTCACTGCTGGGTTCGCTTCCCGCACTTTGTTGAAGCTTCTTCACTGCCGACGGTCAGATTATACGACACCAGTTGAAAAAGACTAAGGATGGCAATACAGCGCATTCACAAAGTTTTTCGTTACAAACATGGCAAAACATTTCCAGGCAAGAGTTGCCTGTACCAGCAACAAAGTGCTTTGTTCCTGGACTTCCGTCAAGTGTTTTAACGTATTTTGAAAAGTGTGGTTTCAGCTGTTTTTACTGTGTTGATTACCTAAAACAAAAACACAGGAATTATGAGTTACTTCAGTTGTTTAAAATAGGTTCCTGTAGCAAAGTTTTGGCAAACCTTTATCTGAAGTTCGTTGCTATATCACCCGTAGGTTTATTTTCGTAAAGGCAGGTTTAAACCTGAGCCCATTATAATGGACAAAAGTTACTTGCTTTTTAATATTTGAAAAACTGGCTGCTTTCTTGACCAAGTGATTCATTTTTTTGCAAAAAGCCGGACTAAAAAAAAACGGTGTTTTCACTTGTTTCAGAATTGCACAATTTGACCAGGAAACGCTTGTCGAGTACTGTTGCTCAGAAAATGCAATATCATAACAAAATTACACTCCGTTCGTCCTTAATCAATCCATGCGAACGAAAGTTCTANATTTATTTATTCCTGTTTTTCAAAAAACTTCTATCCGAATGTTATTTTTNTCTGTTTTCNGATGTGAACACTGCTTCCTTCACTTAAAGTTTTCCATTGATAATAAAACATTAAATATCAATTAGAAAAGCTGTAATTCACTGAATATTTAAGAGCAAGAAAATGTTTTGTTGCATGATTTTATCAATGGCTGTGAGTATAATGTGCGGTAGTTGTGCTGGTACTTCTATTTCACTTCCGAGAAAAGCCCAAATCATTGCAATACCTTTAGTCCAGGAATGGGCAAACTACGGCTCGCGAGGGCAGGAGCGTAATAAGGTGAGATGGCGCCCGGGCAAGAAGCAAGTTTGGCGCCCCCATATTCGAACCTGAGGTCTTTCGGAAGCAAATTTAGTGTATTGAAGAAAGTACTTGTGACACTGTTGGGACTTTGCGGCGTTCCTCGCAGTGATTCGGTGCCCGGGGAGTTGTGCTCCCCTCGTTACGCCCCTGCGCGATGGCATTTTGTGCGGCGCGCAGGGCAGTCACACGTACATGAATAGTACATCTTTCTAGTGTATGTTGAATTAAATGAAGTAAATCTATCGATTAGAATCATGGAGGTTTTATCCCACACGTTTCATTCGAAACTGCATTTTTAATAATAAAAAAACTAGATGTGAAATAAAACAATGCAGGGTTATAATAATATTATCATTGAATCATACCTTGAAACAAATCATGACAGAAGTAACCAAACATTATGTATGCGGCCCACAGGTAGCAATAGAGTTCAGTGTGGCCCTCCGTGGAAAATGTTTGCCCAGCCCTGTTTAGTCGCTAATACAGTATAAAAGATGCAAACAGTAGTTTTCGGTCTCCTTTTCGACCGCAGTGACTTTTCCGTCCTGTTGTCGCTGCTGCCTCTTCAAGGGATTGCCAATTACTTTTATTAGTCAACATAAACGTGCCGATGAAACTACATGCGGATACTATCTGTATTTTGGCCTTCATGACCAACGTTTCGCTGTACCAATCAAGATAAGGTTACATTTTCATCTTGAAGCAGCTACAACAAAATTTGGTGTTATGCTGAATGAGAGTAACTTTTCGCCGATGACACATTTTGGTTAATTTTTCAAGAAATTAAATGGAACACATTTAGAAACAGATTTAAAACTTCAAATTTTTTGTAAAAATTTCAAGAGCAAAGTTTGGAGATCACTAGGCATTGGCAGAAAGGTACAAGTTTTGTCTTTTTTCAAAAATTAAAGGAGCATTTTGGCGAAGACAGAAGTTTTCAGGTCTCGAACATTAACGTCTCGAAGTTTTAATGTCTTGCAGGTTGCCGGAACTCATGCCACAAGACTTACGGACATTTTAAAATGTACCCAGTTTCAGTTTACAACATCTAATGTGTAAGCTCCGCGTTTCAAATTTTATTCTTAGCGCCACAAACTGTCTTGAAGCCACACTGATAAAGTCATTGTTGCTGTATTGTCGGGACGATCTTTCTGCTTACTGGAAAAGTAACAGCGAGTAGATCTTTTGAGTGGATACCTCCCACTTGCATCCTATATACATCACCTGCTAATGCAGTGGTTCCCAACCGGGGAGGAATTCCCCCCCAGGGAGGAATTTCATGAGTTCAGGGGAGGAATTTCCACTTTGCAGTTAAGTTACCTATT
>JGI24022J15233_10005600_pt1 | contig 13369 bp, 13 predicted proteins | sample Ectturendosymbi2_FD_15233 | JGI IMG/M metagenome (IMG submission 15233) | reverse complement strand
ACATCTTTATCTGTTGAAATGCTGTAGGGGTACATGCTCATTTGTCGGAATGCTGAAGGGGTACATGGTAAGAAAAAGGTTGGGAACTCCTGGTCTAATTGCTCAATTTGTCACCTCTTTCTACCCCTGAGAAGCGTTTTGTTCAGCTAATACGTCATTTGCAGTTTCGCTTTTGATGTTTAAACAGTTAACACGTGTGGAAATTCAAATTAAGGATCTTTATCTGAGGATTGTTGCACCTCGCAATTTGTTTATCGAATTTATACGCGAGGTGCGAAGCGCAACCCGACTCCCCATGGAGAGAAGGCGGAAAGTCTTTATTTTTTAGTTTATTAAAGATTTAAAAGGTGCTAAATTACATGGAGGAGTCTAGATTCAGTAGAGGGATTAAGGAGTTTAATTTAGCAAACAACGTGCTGCTATGGTAGAGTTTCCACCTGTTTGTATAATTCGTCACTTCGCCTAAATCGTGACTTTTTTCTAATCCCCTTGAGGTGACGAATTAGGCAAATTCTACTGTATTTCGGTTTTAGTCTGGTTTTGGTTTTCATTAGGTTGTTTTTTTGCGTTTTTCGGAGTAGTTTGCGGTGATTTAGGGTTTTAGCACAGCCATCCACATCCGGATTCATCATCATTTCTCAAGTTTTTCGGAGTTTTGGCTAGTGGGGCTTTTTCAGCTTAGTTCCCGCCTGGCTCAAACCTCTAGTTACGCCAATGCTCAGTACTGGTATGTTACATAACAGAAAGCTGTCATTCTACAATACTCTGTGTGTTCAGCGTCGTTGCCATAAGGGTAATATCAACAGGAGTTGGTGCAGTGCACAGGACAGAAACTTGCAGTTCGTGTTTTTCTGGAGCAATGAATCGTCAAACTCAAATACAAGCGCTACTGTCCCGTGAGTCTTCAATTAAACAAAGAGTCTTCTTTAGAGTTAAAATCACCCAACCGGTGTGAACGCAATCCCTAATAAATCGGTCTATTATATACTGGTTTTCTACGAATGTGTTCTGGTATGTAGTGCATTATGAGCGTGTCCCGTATAAAAATATCCATTACGTACTGACCTCTTATGAACGTGTTGTGATCTAGTCTGCTGTGAACGTGTTCTGTTAAAGAACGTGATCTTTTATGAACATATCTGTTTTGAAAGGGAACCAACGCTATTGAGCAGATCTCTAATGCATTGACGGCTAGCTCGAAACTCGTCTGAGCCGCTTTTGCAAAATTACGGGCTAATAAGTTTCAGAATAAAGTCTAAAAAAGGAGTAATGCGTGAGGTACTGTACTTATGTTACCAAGAAATTGTAATAAAAGTACCGGTATGCCCTTGATACCAACGTTTAACCATCTCTTCGGGGTTAGCTTGCGTGTCTTAAAATGCAGGCAAGCATAATTAATGCGGTGTATTGCATCGCAACAAATTAGCTGAAGCGCCGTCGACCTCACGGTACGAATAGTCCTTCCATTTCATGCAGGCCCGTTAACTAGGGGGGCGCTCGCCCCTGTGGAAAAATTTGTTGCGCATAGTTTAAAAAATTGGGCCCCTCTGAGAAAACTCTTCGCCCCCCCTAGTGTCCCAAGATGGTTACGGGCCTGATTTCATGCCACTTGTGTGTAGCAGCAGTTGGTAACTAACTGCACCCACAGTTTACATAGTGATGCAATGTTCGCAGCTAAAACAAATTTCCCGCCTTCATCTTCTTTGCAAAGTACAATTTTTCTCTCATCCATTAGTTTCCTTTTTCAGTAAATTGTTCTCGATTCAGGATCCTGCAACACCAACATGGGTGGCACACAAGAACTAAGTAATCCAACATAAACGGACTGCGCGATTCCTTAGTATTCGCAGGACATTCAACTAGGTGTTGCAAAACGTGACCTAAGAACGTTCGAGAAACCATCTTATTTCTAACCAGGCCCGTAGCCACGGGGTGGCATTCGGAGGCAGTGCTCCCCAAATTGTGCTGTGCCCAAGAAAATCTGTTTTCAACATGTAATAAAGACAAAAATCTTTGCCCCTAGAACTGTTTTTTGTCCCACCAAACCTTGAAACCTGGCTATGGGCATGTTTCTAACTACCTCCAATAGCCTTTTTTCTATTTCGAATTCTGATTATAATCAAACTCACAAAGCTTTCCCAGGGCTAATAGAATCAAACTCACAAGTTACAAAGCTTTCCCAAAATCGAGTGCTTTTTATGTTTCGTTTTAAGAACTACCCTCATGAAATGCCTTGGTTACTGTACCTATGACGAAGCAGAGGCAAAAAGACGTTTGCAAAGCTATTACATCTGTTACAGCATATGGCAAACGAGTGAAATATGCACGATATCCTGACCCTGAGGAGCGTAGACGCAGTGGTGGATCCAGGAGTTTAGGGGCCCGTGGTAAAGAATTTGAGGGGCCTTTTAACAGACGTAGGCACTCCGGCTACTTGAAATACCATAAATATTCTTAGATCATCGCATAATATGCATATCCTGCTTTTTGAACTACTCAATATTTTGTAGGCCTAATTATAAATAACACTTCCCTGTCAAGGAGAAGCCAATAGTTAGAATTGCAAATATATTGTCGAGTTGTATCTTGCAAAAACAATACATTAGTGATAATAAGTTTAACCCTGAGTGAATTTAATACATTGTTATGAAGCAAAGTTGTCAAGAAAACCTGCATTTTAAAGCACAAAACGTAATCAACGTTTCCGAAAGAAGGTCACACGTTATTATTGAAAAAGCGTGGCGAGGCAAGTGCCTCACCCTAGATCTACCACTGCTCATACAACGATTCCCTCTCGTAAAACTGAATGACGATGAAGCAACACACGAAAAACAAACGCTCTTTCTTTTCAAAACCAACAATAAATGATCGATCCAGGCGCTGGGCGAGGTGTTCAGTCTCTTGCATAGCTTTGTCATCGCCAATTCCCCAGGCTGGAATGCTACAAAAACGACCCGCTAACACCTCGGGTTTAACCAAGCAACAACAACGCAATTTAGATTTTTGCAATAATATCAGGTGTGTCGCTATGAGCGGAAGACATGTTGGTTTGAAGCGGCGCCGACTACGACGTGTGTCTGCGGCTACATGTGGCAAATAGCGACCGGCACTTTGGCGTGATGAACGATGTAGTCACTGACGGAACCGAGTACCGTTCGACGAATGGTACCCAGGCCGCGTGTGCCCGTGACGATCATGTCAGCTCCAACCTCCTCCGCTTTCTTCACGACGCTTTTTCCGGCGCCTTCGTCTGTGGTCTCCACTAGACCTTTGACTTTATCCTGGAAAAGGCAAGAGTCGCAGTTGAATGCGGTGTTGTCAGGTCTGAGTGTGGTGCTTTTTAACAGGTCGTGTGTGCAACGCGGCCAGCACAACACTTTCGACGTAACTCCATGCACGGTCTTACCTGGTGGGGGGGAAACGGGTGAACAATGCCCCGGACGCCGAAAAGTCCCAACAATGTCTCAAGTACTTTCTTCAATACAATATATTTACTCCCAAAAGACCTTAGGTTGGAACGTGGGGGCGCCAAACTTATTTTTTGCCCCGGGTGCCATCTAACATCGGTACGCCCTTGACCCCATGTTTCAGTCAAAATAAGCAGTCAGTTTTCCATGGAAATAAACCACTGAGGAAGCATACTGCTACCAGAGTGGTAACGGAGCCGAGTTGAGCTGACTCGGAATATGCTGCGAGTTTCGTTTTGCGCTAAATGACTTCTTTCAACTTTAGCTGCAACTCGTATGAAAGTTTGTTAAATGGCACTGGAATTTTAAAAAACTGCGCATCTTTCATTTGAATGAAATGCGTTTGGGCGATAGATTTCACACATATCTATACCTTTCCGCAACTCACGATTGCTGACGACTCCATTCGCCGTGGTCAGCCTGACTGAAGTTAACTCGAAGTTTACTGCCAGGGACAGGGCCTGTTGAGAGAAATTTTACCAGGGGGTACGAAGACCGAAACGGGGACCCTAACATCATCGAAACTGGTATAGCTTGTTTGCACAGTAATCAGAATATAGATCAAACAGTTACCATGCTAAGATTTAGATATGGATTGATTGTTATATTGGCAACGGCCTTACACTAGTAATTGTGGACTTGGATACAGAAAAAATTGGCGTGCGTACTTTTATCTTCCCGGCTCCAGTACCTATACCGGGACCGTGGACGATGTACTTCTTGTAACCACCTCTCGTAGGCCATGGCCAGGGAGATGATATAAACGAGTTGCAAGCACGATATCGAAACCTGTTAGCACATTTCACGCAATGCCATGCCAACGAACGTCAGAAAAAAAACAGCTTTCGGTTTGTTGTTATTGCTGAACTCGTAACAAGCATTTGAATTGACTAAATATTTTACTGCAGCACAAGTTCTTCGCACATACATTTTACTGTGCTGAACCTAACGTTCTCAATAAAGTAGGGAAACGCGATTACCGTACTACTGCAACGTTATCGTTGACCTCGGGCAACATTTGCGCCGCTATCGCGTCTGCTACGATAGTAGTTCCGACATCACTTTCGTCGCACATCGTTGAAACTTTACTTACGACGCGCAGCACGTCTTAAAAATCAATTAGAAGCTGGGACACGATTGCCACTTTTTGGTTTAAGGACGATAAAGTATGAACAGAACGAAAATAAGCACAAAACAAACATTTTTGCGATACGAACAAGGAAATCACGAAGTTTCTCAGCAGGTTATGTTTTCAGTGTTCTTACCCCGTACTGTGCACATTTTTCGTTCAAACTTTCCGACAGCTGCTTCTGCTTCCTTTTATGTTCTGCAATAAGCGCCTGGACTTCTTCGTACATCAAAACTGGAACACCTGCTGCATGCGGTGCACCTGTGTTAGCGCTTGCTTGTTCAGAAAAGTCGGTGATTGGCAGTGATTCAAGTCAATTACTTATGTCTGATTAATTACAATTAAACCATTCTTTCTGCAAATACTCGAATGCGATTGCAAACACATTCACTTCTCCAAAATATTCAACTATATCATGAAATTACATATAATTGATTGGTTATGCAATTACGACTCAATCACCACTGTCTTCCATCATGCACGTTCCGACACAAAACTCTGCCTCAGCAATGTTGTTAAGTTTTATCGGTTTATGTCGTTGTGACGAAACACAGCCGATTTGTCCACAGCACTGGAACACTTCGCCGTGCAAGATGTAACATTCGGAACGAGCTTACAGAAGTTCATCTGCCGCCAGTAGTACATGTGTCACGATTTTGCTGAGGCTAAAGCAAGTGCAGAAGGTTTTACGCTTTTCATGGATTAATTGTGTTTACTTGTATCTAGCAGTTCCGACAACATTCAGTAAAGTTTTTTCGCAACTGCTTAGCAAAAAAGCAATTTAATGTGCAATCCCAAATTATTTAGAAGTACTTTTGACTACAGCTGACTCGCCTTTATAACGGAATTCAAGTGCGCGGAAAGGTATTGATTAGAGATTGACCGATGTGGCTTTTTCGGGACCGATACCGATCTGTCAGCCAATCAAAGACCGATAGCCGATACTTCTAATATTTTTAAATCTTGTTTTCTGCTTCATTAACCAAAAATATAACGTATTCTATGTCATACACACGTCGGCTCGGCTGCCATGGCCGACGTGTGCTCCGTGGTTCATCTTGTCTGCTTGTTTATGATAACGTACGTGCTAGCGTTGCTGCAAGATAACTGTCTTGACTTGCTTTGTTGTGCTTTCTCGCCTAAGTTGTCTGGATGCGGGAGGAATGTAACAGCGTTTTTTTCAACACCTACTGAGGTCGATGAAATTGGTTATTTTGGCCGATACCGGTATATCGGTAAAACTCAAATATCGGTCTATCTCTAGCTTTGATCCCACTTTCTCGTTAGATAGAAGTCGATAACACACATGAAGTCATTGAAAATTTGTAAGTAAGGGATATGGTAAAATCACAGTGGCTTGGAAGAGCTGCACTGATACTTATTTGCATGGGATTTATTATATTTTGCTCGTCAAGGTGCAGCAGAAATGTTAAGATACTAAGATAAATCAATTTGCCACCGGTTTTGCAACATCCTCTACAAAAAACAAAACAATTTTCCAAAAGTAATGAACAATTCTGCATCAAGGTTACATGTTGGAAATATTTTTCAAAATTGAAGAAAGACGTCTGTTTTAATTTTCTCGTTCCATTGTTTATTGCGCTAAATTACAAATGTTTCTTAACAAAAATGCCTAAAATACCGAAATTTTGCTCGAGTTTTACGTTTTTTCATTTTTTTTCCGACTTAACTTTTTTAGGGATTGCTTGCCACAGAACACCGGCTTACAAAAACTCTATCAGGCTCAAGTTTTTACCACAGTGCCTACTGCCAATGCAGTATTAACATGTTTACAAACATGAAAAAAATGAACATATCTTGTGTCTCAAGCTTGGAGGTTATCAGAAATCCTAAAAAAGTTTGACAGTATCAAACTAGCATGAAAATAAGGTTCCATTTTGTCGTGAGAAAGTCGCAGAACTTCAACATCAAACCAAATTTTTCTAAAAGCCTAAACATATCTAGTACAGCTGCCAGGTGTAACGTACACAGTATATGTTTAAAAAGGGCTTAACCGGCAAACCCTCTCACAGAAAATAAAACAAGAATACACTGACGTTTCGGCCAGTCAACATCGTGTTTGCTGTTGTAAATAATGGCTTGTCCTAGCAATGGGTGTCACGCGACACGATTGCAATTTAGCACTTCCTGGTGGACTGATTTGTTCTACACAACATTTAACGCTTTGTGATAACCTTTGACCAACAGGCCCAGGTGTCCTTTGTGCATGCTGTAATGATTAACCGTGCATTACTGAGATTGTTTCACTGCGGTGTGCGTTTGAAAAACGATGAATCCTGCTGAACCTTGTTCTGCGCCCTGATGAAGGCCGGTCATTGACAGGCCGAAACGTCAGCGCATTTTAATTTCGTTCCGTTCTTTTGAAACGTTTGCCGAGTCCGTTTCAAATATACAGTGCATCCTTTTTCCAAAATCTTGGCCGGATAAGAAAAGTATCTATCATAGGGTGCCCACCGTCCACCACACTTAAAAGAACCGAAAGAAAAAAGAACGAAAAAACGAAACTAGTATGAGCACAAGCTTAGCCACAAAACAATTTAAATGCTAAACGAAACAGAGCTTCTTGACAACATTGTTTGTTGGCTTTCTAGTTTTTTTCCACTGTAAAACGTGTAGATTTTAGACTAAATAATTGACTGTACCTCCCTGTTGAACCCGGCCGGTTAATCGGGGGCCGGAAAATCGAGGATGCACTGTATACTGTACATAAGCCTAAAGCTGGGTGTTCATGCGCTGGTCGATTGGGTACGGTTGTCGCCGTTTGGAAAACTAGGAAGAATGGCATTTTTAGAGATCGCATTAGGACAGCAACAGAGATAAATACACTTATTTTTTATATATGTGATGTTAAATAAGCCATTACTTTTTATGATTAGTGCTACGAACGTCCTTGTTTGCAACAGTGCGTGTCTATGCTTGCGAATGGGTGAACTCAAATCTCACAAAAATCTGAAAAGCTTCCCTCACAAAACCGAAAGTTGTAATGAGCGCAACATGCGAATGCTGACTAAGCGTGTGGCTGTCGCACAGAATGAGACTGAAAGAAGTTTCTCCAACTTACTGACCTCCGAACAGTGACGTTGGTATGTCCGGCTTGTCTAAATGACAAAACACAACAACCTCGTTGTCGCCCTTGTGCAGTTTCGTAAAATACCCTGAAACAAGAGTAAAAAAGAATGTCACTTATGCACCTCACATCGGAAGAAGATTGGAACGCTTAAGAATTCGTATTAGTACAGTAGCAACGCATGACCCTGATTTCCTCACTGAGCCAAGTGTCATGCCCAGTCAAAATGAGAACGATAAATTCAAGAATAGCGCCTAACCAGCATGACAACGTCTCCTTATAAACCTAGACGTGTACAACACGAGACACCCGTGCCCAACGTTGGCATAGGTTCGAAACTGGCAAGCGAGCCGTGACGTTTGTGTGAAAGGTAATCTTTCTATTTGATGTACATCACAGTGTTTTGCGCTTCTGCAATATCAACAGTTTAATCACACGCGGTTGACTGGTATTCGAACATAAATTCTAAGGGGCATTTAATTCTTATGTATGTTTTAGTAAACAGGTATGTTTTGTTGCGTGAAATAAGAAAATGCATTTGCAATACCAGCAATTATTTGAACATGGTTCGGCATGCCGCATGGATTATGTGAAAAACTTGGGAACGCTTACCTGCTCGATTTGGACTCTCCTCTTATGAACCATGCTGGCGCACCAGTTTAAAATCTCAACAAATAAAAATGATGGAAAACAAACACATGAGTTAGTCAAATTATGCCAAAAACTCGAAGTCCAAGCACTTCCATAGAATAAAACTTACCGGAAAATGAGAATAGCTAATACAATTCAAAAATTTGAATGATCTTAATCAAAAAATATAGTAAAAATACAAGCATAAATTTTTGTTAAAGATATCATGCATCTGAAGACATGCTTTATCCTGCACATAGCTACGCCCCTGTTAAAGACCATTTTCGTTTTATTGTTTATGATCTTTTGAGTTTGTTTGAAATACATCCCCAACAATACGGGCACAAAACAGGGTCCAATCTCAAATTCTCGAAATCTGTGAAAAGAGAATGACGCAGTTGGTCAAATACATCTGAAAACTTTAGGTGCTTCTTTCTCATGAGAACAACTGCTTCTTTTTACATTTTTCCTGCTTCTTCTGTGTCATGCATTTCAAGATTTTGACCCCTCTCATTCCGTTCACACAGACGCGTATATTTTGGCACACGTCAGTCAAGCAAGGGGTTCGCAAACTTGTTTCAACAAAACGTCATCTTTAACGCATAATATATCCCCGTTAACACCCAAATAACCAGGCGAATATTAGAACACTATAAACGCGTGCACAGTGCTTAAAAAACATGCCTTACAGTCAAAGGCCTTGTTGGAGTTTTCGCTGCCATCGTATGCCAGGAACACCTTCATTTTCCAGCTTCGCTTTGCACAGTTCAGACTTGTCTTAACTGTTCAACACCTGTTGGGGCAAGATGCACAATAATAGGATGCAAAAGATTTATCTGCGCGCAGTACGTGCTTTGAGCAATACAGTTCGCTCAATATATCCATCTCGGCCCTGAGCGATTTTGGATTTAACAATTGTCACAACAAAAAATGAGTACATACAAAAAGAAGCACAAATATTAAAGTACAATGTATAGTGTGTTGATCAAACAATGCACGACACTGATACAAGGTTTGTTTGCCTGGAAATGTCACTCTTACAAGATGATCCTCTATTTTTCTCTTCACAGATTGAATGCGGGTTCGGGCGAGCCCAGAGACCAAATGGCGAAGTTAGTGCCGCATTTCGGCAGTAGGTGGTATTGCTTCATTACAAAAATCATTATGAAACGGATGTAATACGCGGTTCGATTTATTGTCGCCATATTTATAACGCGAATTCTATTTTGCAAGGAGATCCATACTAATACCGTAAAAATCACCTGTTTGCGTTTCTCGTTTTGAGTTATCCCCAAGAGAAACGATATGCATACCTGTCTGAACCAGGAGTATTTTTACAGTCAAAGCAGTAACAATTTTTGTGGTTAATTGTCGATATATTGGCGCCGCTAAGGGATCATGTTCCCAATGTTTGGGGGAACTGCGTCCTCACTAACCACAGCACTGGTTCGAAACCAGAAGAGAAGTTTCTTGCAGCGCAATTAAAGATAAAACGCTCATCGCTCACTTAATACTTCGTCCAAGCGCTTCACGAGCGCAATTTTGCACAAGCCATGCTTGCACGCAAACTTTTCTCACCTTGTTTCCGGTTCGAACAGATGTGCAAGAAGTTCTACAGGCACGCGTCGGGCACCTTAACGCTATATGGCTGGCCGCGATGCAGCTTAGTGAGATTCAATATTTTGCCAGCATCGCAAATGATTGCTGAGACTTAGATCTGAAAACGGCGTGCTCGACAGGAGTTTCATGTATTGATTAACAAGCGGCTATGAAGTATAATGCAGGTGGGTTTCCAAAAAAAACATACCTATCGTGCTCGCTACACTACACTCATTAAAAGCGCTCCTACAAACCGATCGCACATTTCACCCCTTTTTCAAAAGTTAAGATAGACATTGTTCTAAATCTATTCTAACGTTGTTTCGAGACTAAAACAAGTCTCACAAGCACTAACAATGAGCGGCAAACTAATCAGCGCAAGAAATCGCCCGACATGTTCGTCTGTAGCAACTAAACTCCTGCATCGGAGGAAACATGTTAGCCGCGGACAAAACACTCCTTCAGGCCTTATATAAAGCAGCTTAATGCTCATTCGCGAACGTTCATTTACCAATTAAAAAAACTGTCAAGAACATTTCGAGCAAAAAAAGGAGAAAATTGTAAATAGCAGCTGCGGCATATCCCAGCAGGCTGATTACGTATATTTCAAAACTTATGCAAAAATCGGGCTTCTGTAGATAAAGCTCTGAAAAAAAAAACGTTTTCGCTGGTGGCACGAGCCAAAGAGCGTGCGCGGTTTACAACACCGTGATCCGTCATACACTGACAACTTTGCGAAGTGGTAAATGTGCTAAACATAGTCAGCATGCCAATTTATTAATATTCTGCGGAAAACCAGAGTAATTTCCGTTGCCGGCTTCATTTTGTTCAATCATTTCACGCTGTGTTGGTTTGATTGAACTATCGTGTCAAACCGTGCACATATGTTCCGGCCGAATTTTGATTTGCTGCACAACGAAGCAATGAAACATACAAGATAAGGTTGGGTATTTCGAACACAACCGGGAAAAAATTTCACTCAAGTCTTTTGACTATGGACTGTTGTTTTTAATACGACTTTGCAAGGCTCCCAAGTTTTCCTCTGTCGCAAAACTTACTTCGTTCCAAGTACGTTAAAGCTGACCTTCATAACCACCGTGCAACACTACGTTAGATGAAAGTAATTGAAACCAAACCAGTGAGATCAGTAAACCGGAAAAAATCAAGATTATTACAGGTAGGATGACCACAGGTGTAGCCAGGGGGGGCTAGAAATTTTCAAAAAGATATAGTCAATGTGTGCTTTGAGAGGCGGTATCCCAAACAAAATACTGTTATTAGCCTAAAATCAAACATTTTGCCCTCCCCACAATTTGTTTGGCTCCCCGGAAATTTTAGGGCTGGTTCCGCTACTGGGAATGATGTAAGTACCAATTCAAGTCCGCACTCGGGTCTTCGATTAAAAAAGTTCTAAGCATACACAAAACGCTTTTTATGTACCATGTGATTCAGAGCTGCAGTTCCCGTAAACAATTATGTTCATGCTCCTGACCGTCTACGCACATAAGAAATATCATAAGAGCAACCCCAAAACAAGTGTGTTACGAACACGTGTCTGTGCGATTGCTTCACTGATTTTTACTCGCATAACACTGTACTTTGTCCAGCATGCGGTAACCTACGTCAAAGCTCAGATCTTAGGTTGGATTGCAACACCTGTCATCTCGAATAAAAAAGACCTCACCTTTGCGATCCGACTGTGACTCAAACCATCGCTATTTACTTTTCACCACTTAAAAAGACACGTATACATAATACGTATATGTTTCCAAAAATATGTAAATCCTGTAATTCGCAGTTGAATATGTGACACGCTCCCACGAAGGTCGGTGTCTCAAGGGAGTGCTCTAGTGCAGCTATGTCCAACCCAAATGGCTTACTGAGCCAAAAATTATGTCAATGTATTAACCTGGGCCGCACACTGAATGACATATTAATGAGGGCCGCACATTGAATGGCCTACTTTGATCTCAGCAAAAAAAATTTAGTTTAAGTTAATGTACTGAAAGCGTTCGAATCCTAACTGCAGTGGTAACAGACCTGATAAAGCTTATCAAATTAAGAACAGTTTGTCAGTATGTAGGCTACTTTTACTACAGCAAAAACCTAAACTGGGCCGCACAAAATCTTCGACTGGGCCGCATGCCGCCGGCGGGCCGCGGTTGGACATAGCTGCTCTAGTGTTGCCCGTACATCAGATGTTGGGAACGTACAGCCCGTGGGCCACATGCGGCCCGAATGGCATTTTCATGTCGCCTGTGGAGTAGCATTTTTACCCAAATTGAAATACAACATCAAAACGAAACTCCAATATAAGAAATACTTAGACAAGACGAAGCCTTTCTTGCTCCATATAGTTTTCTCTCCTGTTTTTTTTTCTAAAGTAAAAAAAAATTGTGTACTTTTTTGTATTTTCACCATACAATAAAACTTTTTGCGGCCCGTGATAGCAGATGGGATTCCCACCCCTGCTATACATCATCAGCTCAGATACCTCGCCACACTTCCGCAGTGTTTTATTACTTTCCGCACACACGCGATACTGAATCGTCACCATGTAGACCGTAGTCTCGGTTAGAACAGCATAGGTTGCAAAACAAATCGCTAATATCCTGATGAATAAATCCGCCAACACTGTTGTGCCAACTTCTGGCATCTACGACTCTTGAAGTTGTCAACCTCAAATCGAAAATTTGGCACGCGGTTGAACTGAAGTTTACGTCGCTTGCGTTTCTTTGGCAATAAACGCTGCAAGCGGGGCGTTGACCAGCATTCTCCCGGTTACGTTTTCTGCGAGTGCTATACGCATGTGCAGTGGGGCTATTAATTTCTTAGTATCCTGTTCACAAAGAGAAATGCTGCAAATCCTGCGTCCTGAACACAGCACACAACTATTGCATCGGGCACACAGTTGTTCAGACCTAAAATCAGATTATCATTTATCCTTTTTTCTGTGGAAAACCAACTAAAACATTTATATTTACTAACATTTCAAATCGAAAGCCGTTTGCCGAACGACGCTTTAAGTTTGGAAACTGAGCAAGTTCACAGCTTTCCACAGACGGACAACACAACATGCAAAAGCGTGTTTGCCCCGAAAAGAATGCAACCGACCGTATAATTCCAGACCAATTGCGGAAGACAGTAGCTAAGGTGCCAGCATCTACCCGAAAAAGTCGAGGTGAGGTAATTCACATCAATTTGAAAAACACACTTATCGAAATATCACCATAATACTTTCGGCGTTGAAACTCTGCCATCAGCTGCATATTAACAAGCGTTGTTTCCTGCAATTGTGTGAGCTGAAAACTCTACGAAAAACAAGTCCCCACTCCACGCGTGCCATGCAGTCTGACTACATATGACCTAGCAATAATAGCAAAGCCACCACAGTGACCATACATCAAGCGAATCAGTCGCAATAATTTATTTGCACAAGGAAACTAGTTTCGTGTT